>RCNF010005883.1_pt1 | contig 13324 bp, 8 predicted proteins | sample 2041311 | NCBI WGS metagenome assembly RCNF01 (sample SAMN09708228, study PRJNA481090) | Marine sediment metagenome, whole genome shotgun sequencing project. | biome: marine sediment; feature: ocean; material: sediment; isolation source: Sewage treatment plant 2 marine sediment (STP2) ... | reverse complement strand
GCTGCCTTTCCATCTCTGCGATTCTGTAGGAATACATCCACTACTTCGCCGTCCTGATCGACAGCACGCCAAAGATAGTGTTGCACGCCGTGAATTTTCACGAAAATCTCATCGAGGAAGAAGGTATCACCGTAACCTTGATGCCTGCGGCGAAGTCGCTTGGCGTACTTGGGGCCGAATTTGATACACCATAAACGAATGGACTCGTAGCTGATCGTGATTCCACGTTCGGACATGAGATCTTCGATATCACGAGCACTCAGATTAAAGCGGTGATAGAGCCAGAGCGCGAAGCCTGCCCTTGGGGTACAACGTGTTGGATGATTTCAGGAGGAAACCGGTGACGCTTGTACATCGATGAACCATTAGTCATCCCGCATTGTCACTCAGGAGCAGTTAAGTTGTCAGTACCGTGCAGCGCCATGCGCCGATTCTGTATCCCGGGTCTCTGCCAAGACAACGGCCGATTTGTCAGCATTCTCTTTGTAGATACGCACAAACCGGTTCGTCTCGACCGAATCAAATGCCTCGAGGTTGTAAGCCCAGCGATAGCCGATGGTCTGATACAAGAGACGCGCGCTCACGCGAACTGACGATACATCATCGCCAACGGGTATTCGGTAACGAATCGTATCGCCACCACCCGAGAAGTCCTCGTCGTCGGCTGCCACACCATTGACGCTCACTGCGTCGCTGGCCGTTGCCTTGTCGAAGCCATTGGGCAGGAGACGATTGTCTTTCACATAGCGCACACCCGATAACAGACCCGTCGTTACATCATCTTTATAGTCAACAAAGATCGGCTCATAAATCTGAACCTGGTCTGCACTGACAATTTCCGCATAATGCGGCTCGTACGTGCTGCCATCAATATCATTGTCGTTGCCAACGATCGATCCGTTTCCATTCAGGGCGCCGGACTCGAAGACTTGCCCTCCGCTTTCATCGGTGACGGTCACATGGAGCCAAACGCGTCTTGACGGATAAGCCGACGGAAGTTTGTGTCCACCATGATTCGTGATTCTGACATCAATGATCGCCTCGCCGTTGGCGATGAGCGTGTTCACGACGCGGCTTTCGTCTGCAGGTGCTCGGTTGTCGCTGCCACCGAACGCTGCAGATCTTCCGTTGGCGTGGTAACTCCCAGCTCGTCACGATACTTGTCGATGATGCCCAGCATGAAAGCGTTTCCACCACGAAATGCATGCTGACTCATACCCTCGCGGGGCTCACCGAGTACGGAAGTTATCGGTGCCGTGGTTGTCGGCATGTGGCAGTCCTGGCAACTTGTGGTCTCGGCATAGGCACTGTGCCGCCACTCAAGATAAGGCGCCTGCTCCGCAAACTGTCCAATTTCATTGCCGCTGTCGTCGACGGCTGGTGTAAACAGGGTGTGGCAAGTCGCACACAGCTCACTCTTCTGAATACGCAGGGATTTCTGTGGCTGAAACGCCGATGCAGAGTTCATGATTCGGTGGCGGCCAGTATCGATGTCGAACGGCCCGAAGATCGATGGATCTTCTGTCGTAACCGTGTTGATGATGTAGCCGCCATCGAAGCTTTCACTCTCGCCGAAGTTATCCGCCGAAATCTGGTGGCAGACAGTGCACGACACGCCATCATTCGCCAGCCTCATTTCTTCAGGAGCAGCTGTCCCTTCTGTAAATTTGAAAATCTTCCCCGAACCGCCGTTTGCTACAGCCGTTGTGCGGGCCATTGGCATATGACAAACAGAACATTTGTCTTCAATGAAGTCCTGCAGCTGTGGCCGTTCCGATATCTCTCGACGTACCCCCGCCATCCAGTATGGATCCTTGGCGGACAAGGCCATCATCGTGCCGCGCCACGCATGACCTATGCCAACGTTATTGCCATCAACATCCTGCATATTGCTGTGACAGGCGATGCATTGATCTGACGTTGCGAAGACTGGATGGGGTGCGGTTTGCTGGGCGGTGGCCCACGCCGATGCACCGATACAGAGTACGATAACAAGCGCCGCGACGATTCGCTTACCAGCCATCGGAGAACCCTCCGTCGAACCAGTCCCACAGCAGGTAGGCGACAATCTGTACGTCCCGACCCGACGTCTCGGTTACAGGCACCTTCGCACCTATGTTGAAGAGGATGTGCTGACGTGTATTCAGTGACACCTGAAATTGCGGGACGACGTCGAGCTTTGTTTTGGTACCGGACGCGAGGTCCCTTATCGCCAGCACCTCGAGCATCGGCGACCATGACCGACCAAATTCTCCACCGCTTGTCCAGGTCTTGCCAATTGCTACACGCATGCCCAACTCGTCGTCGAATCCACCCTCGGTCGGGAACTCCGCGAACGCGTGTGCCTGGAAGAACATGTCGGCGGGCAGGATTTTGCCGTACGTAATGAATGGCTCGAGGACGGTAGTGCCTTTGCCGAGGGACTTGTCTTCATCACCCGTCGGGAGGATGACTTCAGCACCGACGCTCAGAATACTGCCGTTGTCGAGATTGTGATGCACGGTGTGCTTGTATCCGATAGCGATATCGCCAACGCCACTCTCGCTACCTGTCAGCGTATCAGTAGTTGCGAGAGGGACCGATACTTCGAACATTCCGACCGGGCCCACACGTTTCTCGTAGAGAACCTCGAGTTCGAACGTATTGCTCTCACCAGTATCGTAGCTTCCTGTAAAGACGGTCTCGTCTTCGGGAAAGGCCTTCTCGGTGAAAAGTGGTCGTGGCAGATTGAACTCACCGCGCGGCCAACGGTCGTCGCTGCAAAGCGTGCGAATATAAGCCAGGATTTTGTACGCCTCTTCCTTACTCAGCGCATCACCGAACGCAGGCATCATTCGATCAAAACCGCGTACGGGTCCACCCTCATGAATGATCGCGTACCAGTCCGCGTCAGGTTCTCGCGACGCAAACTCGCAGTCCGAGAAATCCGGCGGCAGAATCTCAAGCGCGCTATCTTCCCGTGCCCTGCCGGCACCGTCATCGCCATGACAGCTCGCACAAGCCTGCTGGAAAAGTTCTGCGTTTCCCGGTTCTTCGGCACCGCTGGGCATCGCCCAGAACATCAGAGCACTCACGAATATCAAGATGTTCTTATGCATGGAAGAGAATTTAGCAGAGCATTGGTCGTCAAACCGTAGTTAGAATCCACGATTCACAGGCTTTTCTGGCGCGCCCGAAAGGATTCGAACCTCCGACCACCTGGTTCGAAGCCAGGACTACAAATCAATGATTTCGAACAGTTACGAGAAGAATTCCCAAAACTACCCCCTGAAACACCCCTAAAACGATCAAATACTTGCGGGTTGTTTTGGGAATTAATCCAGCGCAGTTCGGTATCCGACCGCAAACGCACAGACGCGCCACCGCGCCTATGTAATTTTACGAATCAGAATCAGGCTAAGTTACTGCTAGGCTGGGGCGAAGTTTGTTACTCGCCAGCTGCGGTTGTGTCGACGGCTGATCCAGCGCGTCCTTCAAATTGGCGCCATCTGCCAGATGCACAGAATCAACGCATGAGGGAAAAGCCATGAATGATGGAAAGAAGAAACTGACCACCAATGCGGGCGCTCCGGTGCCCGATAATCAAAACGTGTTGACCGCCGGCCCGAAGGGTCCGCAGTTGCTTCAGGACGTTTGGTTCCTGGAGAAACTCGCCCACTTCGACCGTGAGGTGATTCCCGAGCGACGCATGCACGCCAAAGGCTCGGGCGCCTATGGCAGATTCACCGTCACTCACGACATCACGAAATACACCAAGGCAAGCATCTTTTCGGAAGTCGGCAAGAAAACGGAACTCTTTGCCCGTTTCACGACGGTTGCTGGCGAACGGGGTGCGGCTGATGCCGAGCGCGATATCCGCGGCTTCGCTGTCAAATTCTATACAGAGGAAGGCAACTGGGATCTCGTCGGCAATAACACGCCGGTATTCTTCCTGCGCGACCCGCTGAAGTTTCCCGACCTGAACCACGCGGTCAAGCGTGATCCGCGCACCAACATGCGCAGCGCGAAGAACAACTGGGACTTCTGGACCTCGCTGCCAGAGGCGTTACACCAGGTAACCATCGTAATGAGCGATCGCGGCATTCCCGCCACCTACCGCCACATGCACGGTTTCGGAAGCCACACGTTTAGCTTCATCAACGCGGACAACGAGCGCTACTGGGTGAAGTTTCACTTCAAGTCTCAGCAGGGCATCAAGAATCTGACCGATGCCGAAGCCGAGGCCATCGTCGGTAAGGATCGCGAGAGTCACCAGCGCGATCTCTACGAGAGCATCGAAAACGGCGACTTCCCGAAGTGGACACTCAAAGTGCAGATCATGCCGGAAGCAGACGCTGCAAAGGTGCCATACAACCCCTTCGACCTCACAAAGGTCTGGCCGCACAAGGACTATCCACTCATCGAAGTTGGTGTGATGGAATTGAACCGCAATCCGGAAAACTTTTTCGCCGAGGTCGAACAATCGGCGTTTAATCCGGCCAGCGTTGTGCCAGGCATTGGCTTCTCGCCGGACAAGATGTTGCAGGGGCGTCTATTCTCCTACGGCGACGCACAGCGTTACCGGCTTGGAGTCAATCACCACCTGATTCCGGTAAATGCGCCACGCTGCCCGGTACACAGTTACCACCGCGACGGCGCGATGCGTACCGATGGGAACCATGGCGGCACCTTGGGTTATGAACCAAACAGCTACGGTGAGTGGCAGGAGCAGCCCGACTTTGCCGAGCCACCACTGAGCCTGGAGGGTGCGGCGGATCACTGGAACCACCGGGAAGACACCGATTATTACTCTCAGCCCGGTGATCTGTTCCGCCTCATGTCGCCAGCGCAACAACAGGAGTTGTTCGAAAATACTGCCCGCTCTATAGGTGAGGTGCCAAAGGATATACAGATGCGCCACATCAACAACTGCCTCAAAGCCGATCCAGCTTATGGTGAGGGCGTTGCCAATGCGCTTGGTATCGAGTTGAGTGACGTTGCCGCGTAGACATGCTTTAGAGCCACAAAGAAAAGGCCCCATCAGGGGGCCTTTTCGTTTATGGCGCGCCCGGAGAGATGGGCCTCCCGCTGGTCGGCCTGTCGTCGCTTCGCTCCTCGGATCGAACTCCCGACCGGGCTATCGATACCGTTGCACCAACCGATCGATCGGTCTCAACGGCAACACGGTTCGAAGCCAGTCATCCCAATTCCGCTCTTTCTTTTAGTTTCCGCGACTTACGAGGCGACGCTGTCCCACAAAATACTGCGATTGGATCACCAAGCGCTTGATTCTATTGCCTGCTCCATTCGCCAATGGGACACATTTTTGGTAACACGCCTAGACTTAGTTGAACACCAAGTGATCCCTGCCTTCGGCGGGCAAACCAGATTCGAGGTATTGATCGGGGTGTATTGGCAAAGGTGCTTTTCTACGCGAAAACCCGAGTAGAGCCGGTGTTCATTTCAATGCAACTCGAATTGTAAACGCGATCTACTGTAAGCCAAGGTGGTTCTCGCGAAAGTCACGCACCCCTCAAACTGTTGAGACCATCTGATACAGCAATCTTGGGACGACATGTATTTCCTATCAATCGTTAGGCGCAACTTCATTGATCACGATGAGTTTTGCCTCCCATGGCTGCAAGTCCAATGTCAGTGAGTCGTCGTCGTCGAGTACGACATCTTCTTCAATAGCGCCGTGCAAATTGCTCCAAAGCGCTTTGGCGTCACCTGTCAAGCCCGCGCAAGTAACACCCTGCTGAACCGTGGACTTGCCAAAATTCAACGCAGTGAGCTGCCAAGACTGCGGCTTGCCTGCAACTTCAGGAAGTCTATTCACCAAAATCACAAGGCCTGGGTGCGTGACTGTAGGCACAGACACCAACTCGCTTTCAGCAATTCCAAGCGACTTGCGAAGGGAAAGCATGGCCTTGAGACGAGAAGCGAAGGAACCCTGGTCTTTCAGTTGAGATTCCAAATCGCCATACAGTGCTCGCGCCTTCGGAAGCCCGTGGATAGAAGAAGCCACTGCGCTGCCAGCTCCCAGCAAGTCATATCCGCCACGATTGATCCATCGGTGATCGTTGTCCGCAATAAAGTCTTCGACCGATTCTGTCGGTATAGGCAAAGCCCCTACGAGGTCCCAGCCCGAAAGCAGGAATACGCCGCCTTGCAGCGCGTTAAAGGCAGCAGCCATTAAATGAATTTGCTTAATTTTCTCGCTCTGCTCAAGTGTGATTTGAGTGATGTCCCGAATGTCCATGCTGGCTGCTATCAACCCCGGCAGCGTGGAACATACTCCGGGACTCATCGCGAACACCTTGTTATATGGCGCGTGATCTCCCGTCGTGGCGGAGATGACCTTTTCATGAATGTGTTCGAATAGACTATCGCCCCTTTGTCGATTGTCTTCCCACTCGAATATTTCGTCGCCAAAAATACTCAAATGAGTGGTTTCCAGCATTAGCTCATCATGATTTTGCAGCCCGTGCACCAACCTCGTCGGCTGTATCTCGTATAAGAGCATCTGCCGCAACATCAATCGCAACGGTCCCCCGTCTCCCAAGACCAGCGCATACAGATATCCGGGGCGAGTGCTAAAGTCGTAGTTGAAATCCGGGCCGGATCGCAACGACCGCTGAATGGTCAGCAAATCGGTATTGAGTTCCTGGAAGCTAAAGCCACCAAACTTGCGAGCCATCATACCGAGGAGATCGGTAACCTGGGTCGATAGCGGATGCCCTGCCAGCCAACCTTTTCCAGTCTGCGACCCGGTTTCGATTCCGAGGAACATGGTTGCATCCAGGCGAAGTCCCTTTGCGCCCAGAACCTTCAGAGAATGAAGCATATCGGCAGTTATCAATCTGTGAGCTGCAAAACTCGGGTCGGACCAATTGAGCGACGGCTGGCCTTGCTTAAAAATGTGCAAATAGACCCAACGCCGATCTTTCCCATCTACTCCGCGGACTATATCGGTAGCACTCCAACTGCTTTCCTTGATGCCTGGTCTTGCAAACACCTCCGCATCCAGTGGTCCGATAAGATCGTACCCACGATCCTTGAGTGCGTGGATGATTGGCTGTGAAAGGTTCACGCTGTCCTGCGTGGAAGGCACCGAGGGAATAACAGACCAGTCCTCGGCGCGAATTTCAATCATGGTATAGAGCCCCGGAAATCCAGGTTCGTTTCGTTCCGCCAGTCGAAAGTCGGGGCCCTTTCCCGTGTGGCCGGGCACGATATCACCAATAACGTCAATGCCGTGCTGCGATGCAACACTCACAAAGTTTCTGTATTCAGCTTCGCTGCCGTACTCGGGGTCGACAACACTTTCGATGCGGTCAAAGTGGCCATCGATACTCGGCCCGTACTTCTTTCCCGAAATGCTTCCCGACCGCTTCATCGGACCGGTATGGACAGCCTCAACGCCAATGTCCGAGAGCAATTTATTCAGCTGCGGCGAAGCGAGAATATCCAACGCCTTTGCGCCCGCTTCACCTACTAATGAGTCGGGATAGGCAGCAAACCAGACGGAACCTTGCGTAAGAAAGTCTGCCGGGCGGGATAAGCCATAAGCATGCTGCCACTGCCCTGACTGTCCAGCGTAGGAGCTGACCAGGGAATCATGTTGCAGGAGCATGGAATGGCTCTTTAGCCATAGATTGAGCTCAGTTTGATTTTCAGACTGGATACTCAAATTTGTTCCCCGGTTTTGGTCAGTCCCTGACCTTCGTTCTCAGCATCGTGTCGTTGCACCGATCGCTTGAACGCGTACAGAGACACCAGAATGAGCGCTATTGGCAACAGAGAAAAGTAGAACGCTGTTGTGCCGCCGAATGCCTGAAACAGGTTGCCGGTAATGATCGACCCGGTCGTACCTCCCAATGCCGAAAAAACCACGATCAGCCCTGCCATGGAGCCGTGCTGATGTGTCGGTAGCGCGGAGAGGATGACCGAGTTAATGGCCGGGTAGACCGGGGCGATACAAAAACCGATCAGCGGAAAGAGGAACGCCGCGAACGGCGCCGCACCCCAGCTGGTGACCAGCTCGCCGCTCACGGCTTCCGCCATCGGCAACGCAATAATCACGAGCAAAGCGGCGGCCAGGAGGCCGATCGTCAATACACGGAACCAGTCGAATTTCTGCAAAACAAAACCGGCACCGAAACGACCCAATGCCGTCGCGGCCGCGAGAATGCTGGCCATCTGGATACTCAATGACGTGGAGAGGTTGAGAATACGGCTATTGAATGTCGGCAACCACGACATGATGCTCTGTTCGATGAGGACGTACAGGAAAGCACTGACAACGAAGATCAGGATCAACGGCTTGATGCACATCAAGATCATGTCCATGAATTCCTGCGCCAATGGTTTGGGTGTGGAGCTTTTTGCGGCGGACTCGTCAAGTTTCGCAAACACCAGTAGCACAAATGCGAGGAAGGACAGTACGGCCAGTACATAATATACGGCGAGCCAGCTTGTCGATTGTGGATTCGAATCGTCAACAAATGCACTAAAGATGAAGTAGCCTGACAACACGCCAACCATGAAGAACGACTCGAGGAAGTTCATTATGCTGACGTGTTCCTTGCTGTCTTTGGTGACAAGGCCGAGCGTTGCATAGCAGGATACCTTGACCAGGGCAAAGCCGACGCCGGTCACCGCAAACAACAGTTTGGTCATCCAGAAAGTCGGTAATTGCGGCATCGCCAGACAAGCGATGCCGATAAATGCCAGCGCGGCCAGCATCGTTCGCTTGAAGCCGAGCCGGACGATGAAAGATGCAATCAGGAACGAGGTTATGGCTATGGATAAGTCTTTGAATGCCTCGAGTATCGCAGCCGATGACTCGGTCACACCGTAACTGTTCTGCACCTGCAGTATCACGGTGCCGACGCTGTTCAACAGAATCGCGAACACGAAGTAGTTGATGAACAGCGATATCTTTATGGGCAAGTGCTTCATGGGTGGACCCCAGCGCGGCTATATTGAATTCTGACAGGGCAGACCGGGCGGACAGATCGATCGAAGTCTGCCCGGTCTGCGGGATACCAGCACTAATGCGTTCAGCTAATCAGAAATCATACCCGACGCTGAACTTGACCGATGCACCAAGTATTGGACGTCCGTTTGGAGACGTCGGACTACGCGGGTCACCCTCGGTTATGCCATCCGAATCACCGACGTTGTCTCCATGCAGCTGCACGAAAAAGCCGGACTCTGACGAGAGAATGACACCAAGATCGACTTTCTCGTAACTGGGAAGAACGACCGTATTCGAATTACCGCTGAAACGATCGTCCACCAAAGTGAGTGCGCCATACACGGTGCCTATCCATTCGCCAAACTCGAAGTCGAAACTCGGTGTTATGCGAAACTGAAAGTCTGGTTGCCGCAATACGGTGTTACCGATATCGGTGAGGGTGGACGAATTCGTGATTTCGGTGTCCTGAAAAACGCCGCTCAGCCCGATATTGAACATTCCAATTGCTACGGTCGCGTCGATCTCAACGCCGAACGCTTCGGTTTCGAATGCGGAAGCCGGGACTGCGCCGCCGACCACACTGTCGAATGAATCGTTGGTGTTGAAAAACGCGGTGGCGAAAACGTCGTAGTAGTCAGTGGTGTATTTGACACCAAATTCGGTCTGCTCGACGTCGTTAACCTCCAGCTGCCCCTCGCGAACGTTGTCAAAATGCGGAAACAGGTATCCTTTGGCATAACGCCCGAAGAATCCGATATCTTCACTGAAGTCCCAATTCACGCCCACCGTGTACGCCGTCTGGTCGTCATCCAGGCTCGTGGCTAAATCGCGGCTACCGTCGGGAAATCCTGGCCCGGTATCGAGGACGTAATCGATCTCGATACTTTCCTGCCGAAAACCCGCGTCGATACGGAAGCCGTCGTTTATCTGCCACGAATCAGCAAGGTAAAATGCCGTCGTGCGCGCGTCGCCCGATGAGGCTAAGCCGAACATGAACCCGGCGTCACCACCCGCAGCAGCGATGTCTGCCGGCGTAATTGCCGAATCGAGAAAATCGCCGTGAGCGGTATTGTGCACCGGAACCGGATTCCCCAGGCTCCAGAAATCGTCAGATGAAAAGCTCGATTGATAAATGCCGAAGGTCACGTCGTGGCTATCGGCGAACATCTTGTTGACGCTCAGGTCGTTGGAGAAGGACCGTAAATCCTTAAGCACCACCCAGTGCCCATAAGTCTGGACGAAATCGCCAGCGCCCAAGGTCGAACCACTCGCCGTGGTGACCGGGCCGCCGATAACTGCACTCAAGGCGGTTGCTGTGACGGCGGTTCCGGATGGCACGAAACCAAAGGTATTGGCGTCGCCGCTGGTCAAGCCGACGTTGTCCCGGAAAATCCAGCCATCGCCGAAATCGAACTCGACGTTTGCCCCCGTTACGCTGCCCTCCCAACCACGTCCATCGGCGAAATCAAACACCTCTGAGTCGCCGTTGGCGCTGATGACAATCTCCCGTTGACGAGTGGCATTGCCTAATTGAGAAAATTCGCCTTCATCGTGGCCGCAACTAAGACACATCGGCAAATACCATTGACCATGGTCGTCGGTGATGCGGGTGAAAAAGTTGATCTTGCCCTGATCGAATTCCTTGGTCAGGTTGACAGTAAACTGATGACCCTCTTCCGACGTGAACTGAGCATCGCGAATTCCCGGAGATGATTGGACGTAGCCGCCAATCATGTAATACAAATCTTCAGCGAGCTTGCCGCTCAGTACTCCGTCGAAGCGCTGTAGTTCGTAGTCCGAGGTTGTGTATTTGACTCTGCCTTCGGTGTCTTCCCGACCGCGTTTTAGATTGAAGTTCACCGTGAGGCCAGGCTCACCTTTTCCGAATACGGCGCCGGGCCCTCCGCGCAGGCCTTCAGTGCTGGCGATCGTTTCATCAATGCGAAAAATCGTGGACTGCTCGAAAAAGGACAACATCTCTGTCCCATATAGCGGTGTACCGTTCAATGTCATGGTGACGAACGGTGCATCCCCGCCGCCGGGCAGGCCGCGGACATCGATATTTGCGCCGGAAACGCCGCCGGAACTTTCCACCCACACACCGGGAATGGCCTTAAGAAGATCCGCCGTGCTCTTCGGCGAAAATTTCTCGATTTCGCCTGCATCCATCACGCTGACCGCGAATGATACGTCTCGTTTCTGAATTCCGGCGCCACCTGGCGTACCGATCGTAATGATTTCCTCGATTACTTCTTCATCGCCTGAGTCCTGCGCGAATACCAAGGTGTGCGGTATAACCGCGATTAGTGCCGTAATAATGGCTCCGCAAAGAAAGCGAATTAGTACAAAGGATTTGCAAGTCATGGCCTTACCCCCTAAATCGGTTCAAGTTCGTAATTACAGACAGGAAGTACCACGATTCGCCCGTGGCCGGGTTGTGATGACGGTGAACACGCAGCCGTTCAGATTGGCCGCAGCGCATTCAGACGTCTCCCCCACAACTTCGCCGCTGTACAAAAACTACCTCATTATGAAATCGATTTCAATGATTTTGAAATGCATTTCAGTTATGATTGAAATCATTAGAAATATGAACCGCTTAGCGCGAGCCCGGGCGAATTTCCTGCAACCACTCAATGGCGCCCGCGGGAGCGATTTACGACAAATCCTCAAAGGACATCTGATTTCATGACCGACAAGCGTGCAATAACGATGGACGACATCGCCAGGCTGGCGAAGGTTTCAAAGCCGACCGTGTCCCGTGCGTTAAGCAATAGCCCGCTGGTGAACAAGGACACCCGCGACCACGTGCTGTCGGTGGCGAACAAACACGGCTATGCCGTCAATCGAAATGCGCAAAAGCTTCGCCACAAGAGGACCAACACAATTGCGGTGTCGATGGATTTTCGGTCGCATCGGCAGAATCATATCTCAGACCCGTTTATGTTCGAATTGCTTGCCGGTGTGTCGGAGGCACTTGGAGACCGCAATCAGGATTTGCTGTTATGTGCCCCGAACCACAATGACACCATGGCGTTTCAGCAAATTTTGACATCGAGGGGTGCTGACGGGTTTATCGTGCTGGGGCAGGGTCATCGTGAAGACATGCTTAACGAGTTCGCGGAAACCGGAGCGCCAATCGTTGTGTGGGGTGCCGCACCGGAGGATGCCAACTACTGCGTTGTCGGCAGCGATAACTATCTGGGTGGACAACTAGTCGGACGTTACTTCGTTGAGCAAGGTCGTCGACATTTTCTTTTCGTTGGAGATCCGTCGTTTCGTGAGATCGGACTACGCCGGGCAGGACTTCAGCGAGCCGCCGACGATGGTGATTTTGATATAGCGGTTGACGATATCGAGTTACACAGCTTCTCTTACGAATCGGCGTTCGCGGCCGCGAATCGGTATCTCGATGTTATAGAGACGCCCCCGGATGCTGTATTCACCTTCAACGATTCTACTGCCATGGCATTCATCGCCGCTTTTCGAGACGCGGGAATAAGCGTTCCGGATCAGGCGTCGATCGTCGGTTACAACGATATTCCGTCGGCGGCTTATTTCAGCCCACCGGTGACGACGATCAGGCAGGATATTCACCAGGCCGGGCGCGTACTGGTCGCCAAGCTGATGCGTATTCTGGATGGCGAAACACCGGGATCGGCGCTGATCAAAACAGAACTAATTGTTCGCGGTACTTGATCAAGCAATTTTCTTATGGCCTGGAACCGGGTGTTGAATAAATCTCGATCTTGATGCGCTCCTCGGATCGAACTCTGGAGTTCGCTCCGACGAGCGAAGCGAGGACAGGCCGAAGGCCCATGTTATCCAGAGCCGAAAAAGACAAAGGGTCCCCTTGTGGGGACCTTTTGGTTTTTGGCGCGCCCGGAGAGATTGATTAAAACAGCCTTGAGGCTGTTTCAACCCTGCGGGCGCACTTCGTGCGTCTAAAACGCTGGCGCGTTTTTTCGAACAGGAGCTCTCATCATCATCCGGACACCCCAAAAACAAAAAAGGCCCCATCAGGGGGCCTTTTCGTTTATTGGCGCGCCCGGAGAGATTCGAACTCCCGACCGGGCTATCGATACCGTTGCACCAACCGATCGATCGGTCTCAACGGCAACACGGTTCGAAGCCAGTTATTTCAATTCCAGTTTCGGTTTTAGATTCAGGTACTTATGAGCCGCCGCTGTCCCATAGAATACTGTGATCGATTCAGTAAGCACTTGATCTGCTTAGGAGCCGAATAGGTCAATGGGACAGAATCTCGGCTCTGTCTTTTTGCTTTGTCATCATCGTTCCTCTTCTCGGTAACGATGAGCCAAATGTCTCTCTTATTCAAACACCCTGATTGGTCCGACTACC
>RCNF010004845.1_pt1 | contig 13327 bp, 9 predicted proteins | sample 2041311 | NCBI WGS metagenome assembly RCNF01 (sample SAMN09708228, study PRJNA481090) | Marine sediment metagenome, whole genome shotgun sequencing project. | biome: marine sediment; feature: ocean; material: sediment; isolation source: Sewage treatment plant 2 marine sediment (STP2) ... | reverse complement strand
CATGTTTTCAACTTTACCCTCCCAGACACGCAGCGCCGTTTCCTGTAGCGGGTACTATATACTTAACTTGAATTACAGCTGTTTTCTTGAAAATTCTGGCGCATCTAAACCAAGAACCAATACGTTACAGGTTTGTTTTTGATTAAAATTACTATATATGTAGCAATACAAATAGTCCTAAGGATGAAAAAAAAGCAATCAGTAATGCCTACTTATCCGGCGGTTATCCATTGAAGGAAATAGGGGATTATTTTCAAAATCATTACTCAACAATCAGTCGAATAGTTAAAGATGGTTAGTTGTTTATGGCATGGAAAGACCTGCCTCCTCCCCATTTTATGGTTTTTTGTTTGCCTGTTTTAAAGCTGGCCTTGAGGAAAATATCATGACTGAATACTCTCGCTCATTGTAGTCTTTATTCAGTAGATGATTCGCTTATACTAAGTTATCGAACAATATTAATCATGAATTGTTTAAGGCCCTGCCATGTTTAACAAATATAATTACGATTTCTCGCAATAGGTGGTGGCAGCGACGGATTGTCGCTCGCTGAACGCGCGGCTGTTCAAGGAAAAAATGTGGCGTAGTTGAAAGTGGGAAAAATCGGTGGAATATGTGTCAATGTAGATTGTATTACAGGGTTTTGCTGTTGTGAGACGAATGGGTGCGACAAAAAAAGATATCAATGACACGGTAGCTATACATCCTACCGTTGCTGAAGAACTAGTTACAATGCGTTAGATCACATGGTTAAAGATTGCAAACCATCAAATCATTTATCCATATTTTCAGGTAGGTCATGGTTTTTACTGGTGTCTGTTCTTCATCAAAGTAAACCGAGAATGAGCAAGGTGGAGTAATACAATAACTATTATGGTTAAATTTCTACTTGCCTTCATTTTTCTTGCATTTTTTGCGTCTCCTGTTGCTGCGAACCAGCTGTCATCACAGTCACTGTCAATAAATGTCGGGCCTGTCGAGCAGCTTTTCTCCGATAAGGAGAATGCGGACTCAATGGGTATTGCCGGCCAGATAAGTTATGGCGCGCCGCTATACAAGCAGTTAATTTACAGCTTCTCCTACTACGATGAAGGCGACCAGTCAGACAGCGAAGGACTAGAAGCACGCCACAAAAGAGATGGTTTTACTTTTCAGCTATGGGGCGCGTTGCCGGTAACTAAAAGATTAAACGTGCGATTAGGTATAGGTCCTTACTTATGTTTCGACACCGTGCTTCCGGCAACACAGGATTTTCAACAGACTCGCTCAGTGGTACCTATATACAGTCTGGCTACCAGCTATGATTTTAAGCTGTTTGGTCATCCTTCGTTTGCTCAGCTCACCATAAATAAAACTGGCACAAGAGATGACTTTTCTTCAACATCTTATCTTCTAGGCATAGGTGCCTACTTTTTCTCCTGACAAAGAAAATTACAATACAACGGATTCCATGGCGGCAGCTAAAGTTACCTTTCATGCAGGTTTAAGCCTCGAAAATGGTGACCAAGATAGATCAGGCACTGCTTTTGTTCTTGAATACAATCGAAAGATACTTCAAAACCTGGCCTGGAGTATTGCCTTATTGAGAGAAAGTGGAGCCAAGGAAGGCCTTGATCGAACCGGCCTCGTAGCTCAGCTGTGGTTAAAAACGCAATTAACAAAAAGATTTAATGTCGGTCTGGGAGCTGGCCCGGCGCATTTCTCAGGGGAAACAGAATCTGCTGGTGTCATTTCAGCATCGGCAGGTTACGATCTTTCCAATGTATGGGAACTGAGTTTCCGTATTAATAGAGTGTCAACAGGAAGTGAACTTGAAACCGATAATGTATTATTTGGAATTGGTCGTAGATTCTAGCATCGTCACAGATTCGTCTTAAAAATAACATTATTGGTGTGCACGGAATAAGGGTAACGGGCAATCAGTGGTTTTGGTCAAAGCTCTGATGTTGTTAAGGGTTGTCAGACGTGTGGCCAACTTATGCTTCCAATGAAACTATAAGTCGGCCAAAATGGACAAACTATGGCCCCGTGCACACTTATACTGGCTACCCAGCTAATCATTTTTTTTAACCGGACGCTACTAGCAGTGCGCTCACTAACTGTGTGTTTATTATTCGCGTCTTGGAACAATATCTTCCCCCCCATGATTTGTTATTATCCTTCTCTCCATTGCTTAATGATATTTAAAAACTATGTCTACTAACGCTACAACCAAAGTTATCATTGCTGCATTACTGGGCAATGCTGCTATTTCAGTTACCAAGTTTTTCGCTGCTTTTACGACGGGTAGTTCAGCGATGTTATCCGAAGGCATCCATTCACTGGTTGATACCGGTAATCAGATTTTGTTGCTTCACGGTATGAAGCAGGCAAAGAGACCGGCCGATGATGAATTTCCATTTGGCCATGGCAAGGAGATTTATTTCTGGAGTTTTGTTGTAGCAATTCTAATTTTTGCAGTTGGATCGGGTGTTTCGATCTACGAAGGCATTCGTCATGTGATACATCCTGCGCAAATCGAAAACCCGATGGTAAATTACATTGTTCTCAGTTTGGCGATGTTGTTTGAAGGTGCTGCATGGTTTTTTGCCTTCAGGGAATTCGGCAAGGTGAAGGGGAAAATGGGTTATATAGAGGCGGTGCAGCGCGGTAAAGACCCTTCCATGTTCGTTGTATTATTTGAAGATTCCGCTGCTTTGCTGGGTTTGTTGATAGCATTACTGGGCATCTGGCTTACTCAGGTAACCGGTATCGCTGTATTTGATGGTATTGCATCTATTATGATTGGTTTAATTCTTGGTGCTACTGCAATATGGCTGGCGATTGAAACCAAAGGATTGCTAATTGGCGAAGGCGCTAATAAAGAAGTTGTTAGCAGTATTCGGCAGATTGCCGAATCTTATTCAGAAGTTGAAAGGGTTAATGAGCTGCTTACCGTGCACATGGGACCTGAATTTATTTTGGTCAATATCAGTATTCGCTTTAAACGAGGACAGTTAACACGCGAAATTGAAGCAGTAATTCATGATATAGATTCTGCTATTAAAGCAAAACATGGTTTCGTGAAAAGAATATTTGTAGAAGCTGAGCCTGCTTAAGCCGAATATTTCAGAGAGTTGAGCCTGTATTACGCGAGTATTTCATAGGATTAGGTAAGATTTACAGCGTTTTTATGGAATATTCTAGTTAATTTGCGAATAAATTTAACTTTTAAATAAAACTTGTTACTATGCATGACTGGGAATGGCTTTAATGGGGATGGAAGATGTTGAATGGAACATTAAATTTGCTAATGGTGAGTTCTTTTGATACTAGCAACTGTATTAAAAAGACTCTGGAAACGCATTTCTCTGATTTTTGTATTCATCGTGTCGATACAAGATATGCTTTGTCACAGGCGCTTGAAGATAAACAATGGAATTTATTATTTAGTGAGATGGAACTAAGTGATTTTTCCGCAAATGAACTGCCTGAAATACTTGAAGAATATGATCTAAACATACCGGTTGCACTCATTGCTGGCAGAGGTTCTGTCAATGTGGCGTCACGCTGTCTCGAATATGGCACCTGTCAGCTGATTCAGTGTGATCAGCAGTCTTTACATTATTTACCCGCGACAGTCAGCGCTTTACTTAAACGTGCCGAGATGAAACGGCTAAAAAGCCTGGCTGAACAGAAACTGATTGAAAGTGAAGAACGTTATCTTGATATCTTTAATAATACCAGTGACCTTATTCAGTGCATTTCGCCAGATGGTTCTTTCATCTATACCAATAATGCCTGGCGTAAAGCAATGGGTTATACCAGTGAAGAAGTACAGTTGCTCAACCTGATGGATGTGCTGCACCCTGAAACCAGAAGTAGCTGCCAGGACCGTTTTGCACGGTCACTGACAAGTGAAAATTTACTCGCTTTTGAATTTGATTTTATTACCAAATCAGGCGGAGTCCTGCATCTCTTTGGTGAATGTGGCTCGATTGTTAAGGATGGTGCAGTCACCTCAACGCGTGGTATTTTCAAAAATATAACAGAGACAGTACGTGTAGAGCAGGCACTTAAAGATAGTGAAAGACGATATCAGTCACTGTATGACCTGGCCCCCGATATTTATACAACCATAAATAGCAGTGGAAGAATTCTTTCGATTAATCAGACAGGCGCTGATGTGCTTGGTTATTCAAAAGAACAGGTGATCGGCCAGTCAGTTGAAATCATTATACATGCGGAAGATCAGCAGCGTGTAATTGCGCATATAACGGGACTGTTTAACAGTGAAGGAGATAATAAAGGTATTGAATACCGAAAAGTAACAAAAGATGGCAGTGTGCTTTGGGTGCACCAGTGTGCAAAACTGGACCAGGATAAAGGAGAACCAAGGTTACTGGTTGTGTGTCGGGATATTACTGTGCGCCGCGAATTACAGGAAAAGCTTACTTTTCATGCAACACATGATTCGTTAACAAAATTAATAAATCGCCGAGAATTAGAGAGCCGTCTGAAAAGGGTTTTATCTGATATGTCTGAACATGATTATCATGTATTGTGTTTTTTAGATCTGGATAATTTTAAAATTATAAATGATGTAAATGGACACGCTGCAGGTGATGAATTATTACGGCAGATTACAGGAATACTGCGTGATAATATCCGCTCACGTGACACACTGGCAAGAATAGGGGGTGATGAATTTGTTGTGCTGATGGAGCACTGTCAGCTTGATGTCGCAGTAAAGCTTGCAGAAAAAATCCAAAAAATTATTGCCGAATATAAATTTGACTGGCGAGCACAAACATTTTCAATTGGCGTAAGTATTGGGGTTACTCGTTTGCAAACTTATAAAACGGTTGAACTTGTTTTAAGTACTGCAGATGCTGCCTGTTATAAAGCAAAAGAAAATGGTCGCAGCTGTATTCATGTAGATCAAAGTATGTGAGGATTTATAAAGCCCATATTAGAGAACTGGCTCTGTAGTCTGGATTAAAGTGTTTTTTCAGTATTTATTGTGTTTTGCTACCGCTGTTTTGTTTATAGAGAGTTACCATTTTTTAACAGGTTGTCTTTTTCAAGGTTGTAGTCATCAAATAAACCTTCGTCATCAAAAAGCTCGTCTTCGGTAAAAGCTTCGGGTGGGTTGCCGTCATAGATTAAATATTCACGCCGCAGCATCCAGGCATCACGAACAAACGCATATTTATCAGGAACAGTGTCATCCAGTATGTTGCCGGCTTTTATTAATCCGGCACGTATATCAATATATTTAATGGTTAAAGTAACCAGGCTTTCAGTTAAGGTTTGACGTCTGAAGATAGGATCAAAATATGTCCAGTCAACGGCCAGACCTGCCGTGTCACGTACGGTCAACGGTCCTAGAAACGGCACCACCAGATATGGCCCACTGCCTGCGCCCCAGACGGCAAGCGTTTGTCCGAAGTCTTCATTGTGTTTTGGCAGGTCCATGTGTGATGCAACATCAATTAAACCTAATAAACCAAAGCTGCTGTTAAAAACAAAACGCGCAGAGGTAGCAGCAGCTTCTGCAAGTTTAAATTGCAGTATTTCATTAAAGAAAACAACAATATCATCAACATTGCTGAAGAAATTGCTCACAGCTTTACTGGCGATATTGGGCATAATAAAGTTATAACCCTTTGCTACCGGTTTGAATGCGTATTTATCAAAATTTTCATTGAAGGCAAACATACTGCGGTTAAAACTTTCAAACGGGTCATCTGGATTGGGTGGTCCGTTCAAAGTAGCGCAGCCACTACTTAATAAAAAAGCAATAAAAAGTAGTAAGCATGGTAAAAAATTTTTATGGTTATTAAAGCTATTCATTGCGTATCATGCGATGAGCCAGTTCGGCAACATTTTTTGAACCTCTGCCGCCACCTAATTGCTGGCGAATTAAGGAAAGTTCATATTTCATCGTTTCATAGTATTTTTTGTCATTCAATAATCGTAAAGCTTCTTCTGCTATAGCAGAAGGGACAGCGTTTTGCTGAATAAATTCTTTTACAATTTCTTTTCCGGGGATTATGTTAACCAGGCCGAGGTGTTTGATGCTGACCATTTTACTTAAAATGTAATGACTTAAGGCGGCGATTTTGAAAACAATCACCATAGGTACTTCCAGTAAACCGATTTCCAGTATCGCGGTGCCAGATGCACTAAGAATAACATCGCAAGATTGAATGACATCATAAAAGGGCTCTTTGCTTGTGGTAACGTCTAATTCTTTCAGGCTAGTGTTAAACGGGTCAAGGTCTTCGTGCTTAATGGTACTGGCGATGGGCAGTACAAATTGAATGTTCGGCTTGTGGTTTTTAATAAGTTTTGCGGTTTCTAGTAGAATGGGAAGTACACGCTTGATCTCGCCACTTCGGCTGCCGGGAAATAAGCCCAGGGTCGTTTTATCGTCGATCTTTAATTGCTTGCGAGCCTGTTGTTTCGTTTTGTCGGCAATGACTTCATCGGTAAGTGGATGCCCGGTAAAGGTGACTGGCACATCGGCGTCTTCATATAACTTTTTTTCAAACGGCAATATAACCGCCATGTGATCGACAATTTTTGCCATCTTGTAGACACGTTTCGGTCGCCATGCCCACACCTGGGGGCCGATATAAAATAAAACTTTAATGCCACGTTGTTTGGCGTATGCGGCCAGTTGCTGATTAAATTCCTGATAATCAACAAGAATGAGAAGAGCGGGTGGGTTTTGTTCGATATAATTTTGCAGGCGAGTTAGTTCGGCTTTAAGACTGCGATATTTAAGTAAAACTTCAACCAGCCCAACAACGGCCATTTTATTGATGTCGGTAAGAATTGTCACGCCTGCCTGGCGCATTTTTTCACCACCCATACCGATAAAAGTCAGATTATTGTCGAGTTTTTTAAGTTCTTCAATCATTCGCGCAGCATGTGCATCGCCTGATGCTTCACCTGCGCTGACAAAAACGGTTTTGTTGCTTGTATTAGATGTCACTGTGTCTCTGTATTTTCTTTAAAGCTACAACTATGCGGCTAAGACGTTTATTATTGTATTTTATTGTATAAGGGAATCTCAGTCTAAGTTACATATAAATAATGAGTTACATATAAATATAGAGATCCCGATAAATGATATTACCTGAATGAAAATAACATTGCTGGATGAATTACCCGTTATCAATGGTTTACTGGCAGGAACGGATGAAGCCGGGCGCGGACCACTGGCGGGTAATGTGGTTGCCGCGGCAGTTATATTAAACCCGGTCTTGCCGATTTATGGTCTTGATGATTCTAAAAAGCTTTCTGAAAAAAAACGGCAGTTATTAGCGGTCGAGATCAAAGAAAACGCCTTATCGTGGTCAGTGGTCAGTATTTCACCGCAACAAATTGATGAAATGAATATTTTACAGGCTTCACTGTATGCTATGAAAACAGCGGCTGAAAAACTGAAGGTGAGGCCTGATCACGTGTTTGTTGATGGCAATAAAACACTGGTTGATTGCTTCTGTGACAATACCGCTATTATTAAAGGTGATTCTCGCGTTGCTGAGATAAGTGCTGCATCCATTCTGGCTAAAGTCGAACGTGATGCGCAGATGCTGGAGTTGCATAGTCAATACCCTGAGTATGGTTTTGATCAACATAAAGGTTATCCCACAAAAATGCACCGTGAAATTTTAAAAGACATTGGGCCCTGTCCGGAACATCGTCGCAGTTATGCGCCGGTACGTGATGCTATGGCTGGTACTATGGTGCCTGATGCGATGACTAAGAATGATGTAAAACATATCTAAAGACTACTCAGGTAAAGATAGCGTCAGACTGCTAGTCTCATATTTTACTGCTGCTGTCATTATTTTCGTTTGCGTGCGCAATTGCTTATTTCACTACTGTATCTTTCAGGATTAATGTATTTTATAGACAAAATATTTCATTCTGATTGCTCTAATTTGCTGTTTCCTCGGGACTGATTTGGTAGACTAACGCCTCATCCAGCCAGAGGTTTATTAGTGACAACCCAGCCAAGTTTTATTCACCTGAGAGTACATACAGAATACTCTCTGGTCGATGGGGTGGTGCGTGTTAAACCTTTGATGCAGGCGCTTGCCGCGGATGAAATGCCGGCTGTAGCCCTGACTGACCAGAGCAATTTATTTGCCATGGTCAAATTTACCCGCGCCGCACTTGGTGCCGGGATCAAACCCATTATTGGCGTCGATGCGCTAGTGCGACATGGTGATGACCAGGAAGCACCTTTTCAAATGGTATTGCTGGCGCAGAATAAAAAGGGTTATCTCAATCTTTCCCAGCTTATTTCAAAAAGTTACCTGGAAGGCCAGCACCGTGGTGTACCCATTATTCAGGCTGAATGGATTGAACAGCATGCTGATGGCATCATCGCATTATCCGGTGGACGGCAGGGCGATATTGGCCGCGCCTTGCTGGCAGGGCAAAGCGATTTAGCCCAGCTGCGGTTACAATCCTGGATGTCCTGTTTCAAAAACCGCTTTTATATTGAATTACAGCGCACTGGCCGTGAAAATGAAGAAGCGTATATCGCCGAGGCAGTTGAGCTGGCCATAACTCATGATGTGCCAGTGGTCGCAACCAATGATGTACGCTTTTTAAAAACCGATGAATTTGAAGCACATGAAACGCGCGTCTGTATTCATGATGGCCGGACACTGGATGACCCGCGCAGGCCCAAAAATTACAGTGAACAGCAATATCTGCGCAGCAGCGAAGAAATGCAGGCGCTGTTTGCAGACATTCCCGAAGCGCTGGCAAACACCGTAGAAATTGCCAAACGTTGTAACCTCGAAATACAGTTAGGCAAAAGTTTTTTACCGCAATTTCCCATTCCTGAAGGTGAAACTGAATCCAGCTATTTCTGCCGTGTATCGCGAGAAGGCCTGGAACTACGGCTGAAGGTATTACTTGATGAAAATGCAGAAAATTATGCCGTCTTACGTAAAGAGTATGAAAATCGTTTACAGGTTGAGCTTGACGTTATAAATAACATGGGTTTTCCCGGTTATTTTTTAATTGTTGCTGATTTCATCCAGTGGTCAAAAGATAATGGTATTCCTGTTGGACCGGGTCGTGGCTCTGGTGCGGGTTCGCTGGTTGCTTATGCGTTAAAAATTACTGATCTTGATCCACTGCAATTTGACTTACTGTTTGAACGTTTCCTGAATCCAGAACGTGTCTCGCTGCCGGATTTCGATGTTGACTTCTGCATGGAAGGCCGTGACCGGGTGATAGATTACGTGGCACAGAAATATGGTCGTGAAAGTGTCTCACAGATTATTACTTATGGCACCATGGCAGCGAAAGCGGTGGTCCGTGATGTTGGTCGTGTGATGGGACAGCCTTATGGTTTTGTCGACCGTCTCGCCAAGATGATTCCGTTTGAAATAGGCATGACACTGACTAAAGCGCTGGAAGAGTCGGAAGATCTTAAAGCCGCATATGACAATCAAGAAGAAGTGACGGTCATGCTTGATATGGCACTGTCACTGGAAGGGCTAGCAAGAAATGCTGGGAAACATGCCGGTGGCGTGGTTATTTCCCCCACCGTATTGACTGATTTCAGTCCGCTTTATTGTGAGGAAGGCGGGCACAGCATTGTTACCCAGTTTGATAAAGATGATGTCGAAGCCGTCGGCCTGGTGAAGTTTGACTTTCTCGGGCTTCGCACCTTAACCATCATCGACTGGGCAGTGAAACACGTAAACCGTCGCCGTAGTCAAGCAGATGAACCTTTATTAGAAATCGAACATTTACCACTGGACGATAAAGCCACCTTTGATTTATTGCAGGCGGCCAATACCACGGCGGTGTTCCAGCTTGAATCGCGCGGTATGAAGGATTTGATTACCCGCTTATGTCCGGACAGTTTCGAAGACATCGTGGCATTGGTGGCGTTGTTCCGACCAGGCCCGTTACAGTCGGGCATGGTGGATGATTTTATTAATCGTAAACATGGCCGTGCTCAAGTCGATTATTTCCATCCCGATCTTGAGGCTGTATTAACACCGACTTACGGTGTCATTTTGTACCAGGAACAGGTGATGCAAATCGCGCAGGTGCTGGCGAATTACACCCTCGGTGGTGCCGATATGTTACGCCGCGCCATGGGTAAGAAAAAAGCCGAGGTCATGGCTGAGCAGCGTGAGTTGTTTATGAACGGTGCCGTGGCACGTGATGTGGATGCAAAACTGGCTACTCACATTTTTGACCTGATGGAAAAATTTGCCGGTTACGGATTTAATAAATCGCATTCAGCCGCTTATGCATTGCTGTCTTATCAGACAGCATGGTTAAAAGCACATTATCCGGCAGAATTTATGGCCGCAGTGTTATCGGCTGATATGGATAACACCGATAAGGTAGTGGGCTTAATTGAAGACTGTCATGAGCAGGGTGTAAAAGTTTTGCCGCCCGATATAAACCAGTCCATTTATCAATTCAGTGTGCCGGATGAAAAATCCGTGCTTTATGGTCTGGGTGCGTTAAAGGGTGTCGGAGAAGCTGCGCTTGATGGCATCATAAGCGAGCGTGATGCTAATGGAGAGTTTGCTGATCTATATGATTTTTGCCGACGCAGTGATACCCGCAAAGTGAACCGGCGTGTTATGGAAGCGCTAATAAAATCCGGCGCCATGGATTCCCTGGGACCTAACCGTGCCAGTTTAAGTGCCAGCTTGAGTAATGCTGTTCAGCTCGCCGAACAAAATCAGAAAAATGCCAGTGTTGGCCAGCATGATATGTTTGGTTCTTCTGACGAGCCAGATGCACATGCCAATGTACACATCGTTAAAGTAGATGACTGGGATGATGAACTTCGTCTTGCCAATGAAAAAGAAACCCTGGGTTTATATTTAACCGGCCACCCGATTTCACGATACGAAAAGGAGTTAAGACGTTTTACCGAATGTCGTTTTTCAAAAGTACCGGATCTTGTGCCTGAAAGTGAACGTAGTGGTCAGGGCGGAGGAGGTTATGGCGGTTATCGTAAAAAGAATAAAACACAATATTGCCTCGCCGGATTACTAATAGGCATGCGTGTACGTAAAACAAAAACCGGCAGCAAAATTGTCACCGGTGTTCTCGATGATAGAACCTCACGAATAGAAGTCGTTTTATATGAAGATGTTTTTGAGCAGTACGGTAGTTCACTGGTTAAAGACAAAGTCTGTGTGGTTCTAGGCAGTGTCAGTTATGATGACTTTAACGCCGCTTATTCAGTCAATGCGAACACCATTTACACCATTACGCAGGCAAGAGAAAAATTCGCCCGAGGCCTGCAAATTAAACTCGATAGAAGCAAAGCCAATGGCAGCTGGTCAGACACTAAGGTCACGCAACAATTGACGGAAGTGTTACACACCTATCGAGAAGGAAATTGCCCGATAAACATCCAGTACAATAGTGGTGCAGATATATCACAATTCGTATTAGGAGAAGAATGGAACGTCACTCCCTCGGATGACCTGTTAACTCGGCTGGACAAAGTGTTTGGTCCAGAACACATAGAAATAATGTACTGATGAAGCAATGAATAATGAATAGTGAATAATTAAAAACAAACAACTGGTGCATAGCTTCGCTGTTAGCTTTAAAATTCATTATTCATTATTCATTATTCATTATTCATTGAATTTATATGCGCCACCACGCCCGGAAATTAAAATTTCATTTATTCAAGCCCCGTGCATGGCGCACTAACCTGGTTTTCTGGGGAGGTGCGATACTGGTCGGCCTGGTTGCTGCGGTTTTTGCTTTATTAGCAGATCAGGGTGATCTGCTGTTTCGAAGAATAATTGCATACAATCAATACCTGCCACTGTTGATAACACCAGCAGGTTTTGTACTGACTGTTTATTTAACCCGAAAAATCTTCAGTGGTGCCGAGGGCAGTGGTATACCGCAAACACTAATCGCCCTGGCTGACCCTGGCAGTAGTTTAAGCAATCGTCTGTTGTCTATGCGTATGGTAGTCGGCAAAGTGTTAATGGCCGTGCTGGCATTATGTAGTGGTGCTTCATTAGGCAGGGAAGGACCAACCGTACATTTAGGTGCGGCGATTTTGCATTCACTTGGAAAATATGCTCATCTGCCAGCACGTTATTATGAGCGCGGATTAATTCTTACTGGTGGTGGCGCAGGCATCGCGGCAGCATTTAATACACCGCTTGCGGGTATTATTTTTGCCATCGAAGAAATGGCACGTTCTTATGATCGGCGTAACAGTGGCATGATGATGGTCGGTGTCGTACTTGCAGGGATGACCGCCATTGTTGTTCATCAGAATAATTACAGTTATTACGGCACCACACCGGCGACGATGGATTTTAGCTGGGTCTGGTTAGGTGTTGTTATTTGTGGTGTGGTTGGAGGTTTAGCTGGTGGTCTGTTTAGTCAGTTACTAATTACCGCTTCGAAAAAATTACGGCCTTACATGCAAACCCGTTGGTTACTGATTGCTATGGTGTGTGGTTTAGTTGTTGCGGTGTTAAGTATTTTAAGTAACGGTGCAGCAAACGGTACCGGTTACCTTGAAGCGAAACAGATTGTTAGTTGTGCCGGTCTGGAAAACTGCGATGCAGATTTCGGTTTAATGTATCCGTTTTATAAAATACTGGCAACAGCGGCTACCTATCTAACTACTATCCCCGGTGGACTGTTTGCACCATCGCTGGCAAGTGGTGCCGGACTGGGAGCAAACCTGGCAGTATTGTTCCCCGTTGAAATGGCCTCCACCATTGTTATCCTGGGTATGATCGGTTATTTCACCGGAGTCGTACAAACCCCGATAACGGCCTTTGTCATCGTCATGGAAATGACAGATAACCATGACCTGGTACTGGCTATGATGGCAACAGCGCTGATTTCTTCAACTGTCTCCAAATTAGTTTGCAAAAAATCGATTTATGAAGCACTGGCTGAGAATTTACTGGCGATGATGTCGGATGAGGAAAGTCTGAAGAAGTCGGTTGCAGGTAAATAGCAGTGTGATATATGGATGTATAATTTGTAATTAATGAGATAAATGGTTCGACGGCTGTAATCTGAACTTCCTTTGAGTGAGTGATTCTGGTCAGCACTATATTTAATTTTTATGCCAGCAGTCAGCAATAATTTTTCCGACTGCCGGATTTACCAGATAACCATAGGACCGATGACAGTTAAGGCCTTCTTCGTTACGAAAGAAATTATAGATTCCCTTGCAGTGATCATGGATGTCATCAATGATACCCAGCTCGATCATTTCTGAAAAATCATCATGAAATCGTTTATTGAGGGAAGTGATATCACCGACCGAGGATACATTGCT
>RCNF010001257.1_pt1 | contig 13332 bp, 15 predicted proteins | sample 2041311 | NCBI WGS metagenome assembly RCNF01 (sample SAMN09708228, study PRJNA481090) | Marine sediment metagenome, whole genome shotgun sequencing project. | biome: marine sediment; feature: ocean; material: sediment; isolation source: Sewage treatment plant 2 marine sediment (STP2) ... | reverse complement strand
GTCGGCGATATTCTCGGTGCGTCGGGCAGCTTGTTTAAAACCAAAACAGGCGAGTTAACGATCATGGCGGACGAGGTACGGGTCCTGACCAAATCGCTGCGCCCACTCCCGGAAAAATTTCACGGTCTTGCGGATCAGGAAACACGCTATCGCCAGCGTTATGTTGATCTGATCATGAACGAAGACAGTCGCGCTGTATTTCGTACGCGTTCACAGATCATTACTTATATTCGCGCATTCCTCGATTCTCAGGACTATCTCGAAGTTGAGACGCCGATGATGCAAACGACGCCGGGTGGCGCTGTTGCGAGGCCGTTTACGACGCACCACAATGCACTCGATATGCCGCTTTTTCTGCGTGTGGCACCGGAATTGAATCTAAAACGCCTTACGGTTGGCGGCTTCGAACGCGTCTATGAGATAAATCGAAATTTTCGTAACGAAGGCGTATCGACCCAGCACAACCCGGAATTTACGATGCTCGAATTGTATCGGGCGTATGCAGACTATGAAGACTTGATCATCATGATTGAGGCTTTATTGAAAGGCATGGCGCAGTCAGTGTTTGGCGAGTCGACAGTGAATTGTCAGGGGCACGAATACGATTTTTCCAAACCTTTTGCTCGTATGAGCGTTGCCGAATCCATCGCTAAATATAATCCGGATTTGTCTATGGAAAAAATCGGTGAAAGGAGTTATCTCGCTGAGTTTGCCGCCGGGCTTGGTGTCAAGGTTGAAGATAATTACGGTGCTGGAAAACTACAGATCGAAATTTTCGATAAGACAGTTGAATCAAATTTGCTCGATCCAACTTTCATTACCCAATACCCTACCGAAGTCTCGCCGCTGTCCCGCAAGAATGACGATGATCCGTTTGTTACGGATCGCTTCGAACTTTTCATTGGCGGACGAGAAATCGCCAATGGATTCTCCGAGTTAAATGACCCGGAGGACCAGGAAGAACGTTTCCGTGCCCAGGCAGCCAACCGCACTGCGGGAGATGATGAAGCTATGGTCTACGATGCGGACTACATTCGCGCGTTGGAATACGGATTGCCACCGACTGCTGGACTTGGTCTGGGAATTGACAGGCTGGTGATGTTGTTCACGGATTCACCGTCAATTCGCGATGTTCTGCTGTTCCCGCACATGCGACCGGAAACGTTCGACTAATATTTAGACGCCAAAAATAGTAGAACGGCATCGTAGGAGCCCGCCCAGCGGGCGACAAACATTGCAGGGCATGTTGAAAACATGCCCTGCAATGTTTGCAAAACATCAACTCACCACACCCGCTCAAAAAATATTTCTCTTGACGGTGGTACTAAAGATCAAACCTCACCTAACATTCTGCCCGTGATCGTCAACGCAGGAGGATTGGGACAGGCTCCTACGACACGTACGGCAACCCCGCCGGCTCCGCCACCTCACCACCAAGCATCAACGCCTTCTCATGTACCTCCACAGGCGTAACTGCAAGCAAATCCTGACCAGACACATTCACCACTTTGCCTACCGGCCTGTCGCCGTCCATAAGACCGTCACCAACTTCGATTGACTTCGCCTCACAGCGATAGCGCATCAGCCGCCGCTTGCTGCTTCCCAGGTGTTCGGTCCGTGCCACGACTTCCTGGCCGGTATAACAGCCTTTGTCAAAACTGATCGCACCCAGTTTGTCCAGGTTCAACATGTGCGGTGTGTGTTTTTCGCTGTTCTCGCCGCTGATCATTGGCACACCGGCTCGAATCAAAGCGCCATACCAGGCATCTCGCTCAAGGGGGGCATTGCAATCAGTTCGCAGGCTCTCGAGCGCACTTTTTTCTCCGAATAGTTCAACGAATGGCTCCGTTGATGCATATCGAAAAGCGAATATTCCATTCCTGATTATTATGTCGTTGCGTTCGGGTAGCAGCTGGGCGGATTGCAACATCAGCGCGTCTGTATCCTGAATAATCGCCATTCCAGACCAGTCGTCCGCGGATATTTCGAAATGGACGTCGGACCGCATTCGATATTTGCTGAAAAGCTCAACAACTGGCTCCGACATATCCGCTGGGAGGATCATGCCAATATTTTCATTCAACGGAATCAGGCGCATGGTCGTAATAACCCGCCCCCGCGGATTGCAACAGGCTGCTGGCAGGCCCTGCTTCCCGGCAAGCAGGGTAACGTCCTGGGTCAGCTGACCCTGCAGGAACTTAGCAGCATCACTGCCACTCACTGTAATAAGCTTGTACAAGTCGCGGTCTACCTCTGGCATACTCGATGAATGGCCGACGACACGATCACGATTACCGATACCAGCAAAACCGATACCACTAAAAGCAGTGAATCCCAAGCCATTCCAGACGAGCATGATAACGCGGCACGGGCTGCTGGTGGGACCGGCCGGAAAAAAGAAATTGGTGGGCGGGACGGGCCGGACCCAACTCGATATGGGGATTGGGAGAAAGCCGGACGCTGCATCGATTTTTGATGACGAATTCAAGTGCAGAATAAACAAGAACTAAAAGGCAGGAAATGAGCAACCAAGGTCGGCCACTATCACCCCATTTGTCGGTTTACCGTTGGCCAATAACGATGACCCTCTCGATTCTGCACCGGGCGACCGGCGTGGCGCTGTCGATAGGATTGATCGCACTGGTCGTATGGCTCGAGGCGGTTGCATTTGGTGCGTCGTCATATGAATCCCTCAATGGCTGGATGAGTTCAGGAATTGGGCAGATCTTACTATTGGGTTGGTGTTTTTCTTTCTTCTTTCACCTGTCGAATGGTGTCCGCCACTTGTTTTGGGATGCGGGCCGCGGCTTCGAAATAAGCCAGGCGAAAGCATCGTCATGGATGGTTATCGTCGCCACCGTTGTACTAACCGCGGGCTACTGGCTGACTCTGAGGGGCATGCTATGAGTCTTCGCTCGCCGCTGGGTCGTGTACTCGGATCAGGTTCTGCCAATGACGGAACAGAGCACTGGTGGGCGCAGCGTGTTACTGCTGTAGCCCTGCTGATCCTCGGTCTCTGGTTTCTGTATTCTCTTTTGCAACTCGACGGTTTTACGCACAGCACAGTAAGTGCCTGGATCGGCCGGCCTTTTTCCGGCGTGATGATGTTGTTACTTTGTTTGACGCTTGCCTGGCATTCCTACCTCGGTGTGCAGGTTGTGCTTGAAGATTACGTGCACGGACCGCTGATTAAAGTGGTGTCGTTGTTACTCAGCCGCTTCGCGCATGCATTCCTGGCAATTGCAGCGGTCCTTGCCATCCTCAAAGTGTCACTGGGTGGTTCAGCATGAGCGACTACGAATTCATTGATCACAGTTACGACGTGGTTGTGATCGGGGCTGGCGGCGCCGGTCTCCGTGCAACTTTCGGGCTGGCTGAGGGTGGCTTCAGCACTGCATGTATTACCAAAGTTTTCCCAACCCGCAGCCATACCGTGGCCGCACAGGGTGGAATCAGTGCTGCACTTGGCAACATGGGTGCGGATGACTGGCGCTGGCACATGTATGACACCGTTAAAGGATCGGACTGGCTCGGTGACCAGGATGCGATCGAATATATGTGTAAGGAAGCGGCGGATGCCGTTACAGAACTCGAGCACTACGGCGTGCCATTCTCGCGTACCGAGGATGGTCGTATTTATCAACGTCCGTTCGGTGGCATGACCACACATTATGGAGAAGGAACAGCGCAACGTACCTGCGCGGCTGCCGACAGAACGGGGCACGCCATGTTGCATACGCTTTATCAGCAATCGCTGAAGCATGATGCGGAGTTCTATATCGAATATTTTGCCGTTGACCTGATTATGGAAGACGGTGTTTGTCGCGGCGTCGTAGCCATTGACCTGGCAACCGGCAGGTTGCATCGGTTTCGTTCGCACAAAGTAATCCTGGCGACCGGCGGCTACGGTCGCAGCTACTTCTCCTGCACTTCTGCACATACGTGTACGGGTGATGGCAGCGCGATGGCGTTGCGCGCCGGGCTCGCAGTGCAGGACATGGAATTCGTGCAATTCCACCCGACCGGTATCTATGGTGCCGGTATGTTAATCACCGAGGGTGTGCGTGGTGAGGGTGGCTACCTGACCAATGCTGACGGAGAGCGCTTCATGGAGCGCTATGCACCGAATGCCAAAGACCTTGCATCCCGGGATGTGGTCAGCCGCTCAATGACTATAGAGATAAATGAGGGACGCGGTGTTGGGCCCGAAAAGGACCACATCTTTTTGCACCTGGAACACCTCGGGCCGGACGTTATTAACGAACGACTGCCAGGAATTGCGGAATCTGCACGCATTTTCGCCGGCGTGGATGTGACTAAAGCACCGATACCGGTTTTGCCGACTGTCCACTACAACATGGGCGGTATCCCGGCGAATTACAACGGAGATGTCCTCACGCTGCGAGACGGCGATCCCGAATCTGTTGTTGAAGGATTGATGGCGGTTGGTGAAGCCGCTTGCGTTTCTGTACACGGTGCGAATCGACTCGGTTCAAATTCGCTGCTCGATCTGGTCGTGTTCGGCCGGTCGGCGGCTCATCATTGTGCAGCGACAATGCAACCGGGCGCACGCCTGCGCGATTTATCGGCTGATGCAGGCCAGAACAGTGTCGCGAGAATTGACAAGCTGCGCAACGCGAGTGGTTCTCGCCCGACCGCAGAGATTCGGCTCGAGATGCAAAAAGTAATGCAAAACCATGCGGCGGTCTTTCGCACCGGTGACACGCTTGATGCAGGCGTTGAGCTCCTGCGAACGACGTTCGCCTCCTTTGCAGATGTGCAGGTAACCGATCGTTCGATGATCTGGAATACGGACCTGATTGAAACAATGGAGCTCGAAAATCTGCTGCTGAACGCAACAGCGACGATCGAGTCCGCCGCAAACCGGTTGGAAAGTCGTGGCGCACATGCACGCGAAGACTATGCGGATCGCGACGACGAAAACTGGATGAAGCACACGTTGACCTGGGTCGATAATGAGGGCTCCGTAACATTCGACTATCGCCCGGTACATGCATTTACATTAACGGACGAGGTTGAATTCGTGCCGCCAAAGGCGCGTGTTTACTAATGAATATATCCACGGCAGGAGCAGCAGTTGGCTGAGTTCAGACTTCCGGCAAATTCGCGCATCAGGAAAGGCAGGCATTTTCCTGCGGCGGATGGCGTAGCCAATGTCCGCCGCTTTGTCGTTTACCGATACAACCCGGACAGCGGTGAGAACCCGTGCATGGATACTTATGAAGTAGACATGAACAGCTGCGGACCGATGGTCCTCGACGTGCTGATCAAAATCAAAAATGAGATCGACCCTTCCCTGACGTTTCGTCGCTCTTGTCGTGAGGGTATTTGCGGCTCATGCGCGATGAATATCGATGGCAGCAATACGCTGGCTTGTACGGTTACGGCAGACAGCGTCAAAGGCGATGTAAAAATTTACCCGCTGCCACATATGCCGGTCGTTAAGGACCTGGTACCGGATCTGACCAATTTCTATGCACAATATGCATCGATCAAGCCCTGGTTGCAGACTCGCACGCCGCCACCGCCAGATAGCGAGCGACTGCAAAGTAAAGCAGATCAGGAGAAAATCGACGAACCTGCGGCATGCATACTTTGTGCATGTTGCTCGACCAGTTGTCCCAGCTACTGGTGGAACAGTGACCGTTATCTCGGTCCGGCAGCGTTGCTTGCGGCCTATCGCTGGCTGGTCGACAGCCGGGATGAGGCGACCGGTGAGCGTCTGGATGATCTGGAGGATCCGTTCCGTCTGTATCGTTGCCATACGATCATGAACTGTACCAACACCTGTCCCAAAGGCCTCAACCCGGCACGTGCAATCGCTGAGACCAAGAAGATGCTGGCCGAGCGTCGCCATTAGCAGTCTGTTGAAAATACCATCCATGGTATTTTCAACATCGCAATTCGAACGCCGCTCTTGCGCATCCCTGCGCTCCACGGCATTTGGACATCCTGTCCGGCAACGTGGTTTTCGCATTGCTCACATTTTCAATGGCTTGCAGCCATCGAAAATGACGGTACATCCCTGTACCGTACGCATCTTGTCGAAAAACAGAGTTTTTCAACAAGATGCTAGTCGCCGGTCCGCGGCCGTGAACTCCTTTTCCTGTGAATGATGGTCAACTGCGCTGGCAATGCCGACGAGGAATGCGTGAGCTGGATCAGTTGCTGGTCAGGTTTCTGGAAAACGAGTATCCGTGCTCGAGCGAGGCGCAAAAGTCGGCATTCCGTGAGCTTCTGACGCTACCGGACCCGGAGTTGATCGGCTATCTGTTGGGTGGACAAATTCCTCTCGATGCAAAAATTGCCCATGTCGTTAGCCGTATTCAAAACAGAGCTGGACCCTAGCCCGGGGTTGCGAAAATTAGTTCTGCTATCCGGTGTTGCTGCGCTGCTGGCGGGAACGGCCGTCATCTTGTATCTGCCATTGCCTTTAGCCTGGCGCGGCGCAATAGGTGCTATCTGGATTATTGACTGCGGTCGTGAACTAATTGGGATACAGCGTGGTAATGCCCGCATAAGCCGCCTGCAACTGGATGCAAACGGCGATATTTTCGCCACCAGGCCCGATGGCGGCAGTGAAAGCCTTATCCTGCTCTCGGGCTCCGTTGTGTCGTCTCGCCTGGGCTGGTTCAGGCTGCGATTCCCGGATGGCGCTGTCGGTGCAGAGCTTATGAGCGGCGATCCGCTCCGGGATCCTCGCTGGCAGCGTCTGCAGCTAATCTGGCACATGAGCCGCATTGCTTTTGCATCGAAAAACTGAATTTTTGACAAGAAACGTGTCAAAATCCAGAATAATCAATTAGTTGTGTAGATTTGGCAGCCGTTTTCGTGATTTATACTGCCTCGTTTGCAGCGCAAAACGGCATGGACACTGGAAAGCGGCGAATCACGCGGGCCAAGCTGATACCATCAGCCGCTTCGACCGGCGAGGTCAGATAAATGGTGCAATGCATCGTCGGCAGGGAGCATGACATTTTGGACACGGATCACAGTTTCGAGCACAAAATTCAATGATTTATGCGGTTTTCGACGAACTTTCCGGGCCGCTTCCGGTCTATCCGGGAGTTAGTCAGGCATGTTGGTCCCTGAGCGGGGGCAACGTGTATGGCGAGTGAGCCCACCGATGCCCAGCTGGTCCGGCGAGTCCAGAAGGGTGAAAAAGGTGCTTTTGATCTGCTGGTACTGAAATACCAGCACAAAATCGTGAACCTGGTGATGCGTTATGTACGAGACCCAGACCTGGCACTGGATATTACACAGGAGGCTTTTATCAAAGCCTACCGTGCGCTGCCAAGATTCAGGGGTGACAGTGCTTTCTACACCTGGTTGTACAGGATTGCGGTGAATACGGCGAAAAATCACCTGGCTGCGCAGCGCCGACGTCCGATGGATGTAGAGCTGGATATGCAGGACCCGGATCAGTATGACTTGCATGCGAAGCTCAAAGAGACGGATACCCCGGAGGGATTGACGCTGGGCCGCGAGTTACATGCGATTGTGGAAAAGGCGATTGAAGGATTACCGGACGACCTCAGAACGGCGATAGTTTTGCGAGAGCTCGATGGAATGAGCTACGAAGAGATTGCACAAACAATGGATTGTCCGGTTGGTACAGTACGCTCGAGAATTTTCAGGGCGCGCGATGCGATCGGCAAGAAGATAGGCAATGTAATTGATTGACTGATTTTTTTATGGCGTATCAGCGGGCCCTGGCCTGGTGATGCAGGAACGACTGAGTAGAGATTTACGGGCTGCAAGCCCGGTGCGGGGATTTATGAACGACGCTCTAAAAACACAAATATCAGCTTTCGTTGACGGCGAACTACCCGACAACGAATCGGAGTTGCTATTGCGGCGCCTGAGCCAGGATACGGCATTGCGAGCGCAGGTCGCTCAATACCTGGCGATAGGTCGACTGATTCGACAGGATGTCGAGGTCCCGGGAATGGACGGCCTTCGCGATCGAATCGCAGCGGCGCTGGGAGACGATCAGGTGCCGGCGCACGAGGAGCAACGCGTGGTTGGCTCAAAATTTATGACGCCTGTCACCGGTGTTGCAGTTGCCGCAACTGTTGCTGCACTTGCTTTGGTTGGTTTGAGTCAGCTTGATGCGTCGATTGGCCCGGACCTGGATAGCGCTGTCGCAATTGATACGGCACCGTCTTACACCGAACCCACTGTGCAGGAAGTATTGGGTAATCAGCCAGATGCACAATCGCTGGAGTATTTTCGGCGCCATGACAATAGCTCGTCGGATCTTGGTACGAATGGTACGCTTACCCGTATGGTGACGTTTGAACTCCGTGAAGGTGAGTTGGTAGAGATTGAACCTGATTCACATCTGCAGCCGGTAACGTCGGATGATGACGTTAAGGACAGCAGTGAAAAAGAGCAATAAGATATTTTCTTTATGAGTGGGAAAATCAACTACGCGACGCGTGCATCCCTGACCACTGCCCTGGTGTTTGCTGTGTTTTCAGCAGACGGCCTTGCGCAATCAAGTCCCGGCGAATGGCTCGATCGCATGTCCGATGTAGCATCAGACATGAGTTACGAAGGCACAGTGATTCGTAACCAGAATGGTACCTCGGATACGCTCAAAGTTGTACGCAAAATTGTCGATGGCGTCGTCAATGAAAGGCTGACTACCCAGGAAGGTAATGGCCTGGAAATCATTCGTGTCGGCAATGAGGTGCATTGCATTCTTCCTGACCAGCAGTCGGTGCTGGTCGAAGAATGGAACAATCAAAGCACTCTGTTTTCGGCGCTGCCTGCCAGTGACGTACGCTACGCATCACAATATGACGTGTCTTTGGTACGCGAGGACCGTGTAGCGGGGCGCTCTGCAGTGATGCTGGCAATTCGCCCGCATGATGAGTTTCGCTTTGGGCACCGAATCTGGCTCGATCAAAAGACCGCATTCCCCCTGAAAACCCAACTGCTGGACGTTAACGGGGAAATCATTGAGCAGGTCAAATTTGCGGAAATCAGTTTTGGCAGCAGTGTTACGCAAAATGTCCTTACTCCGTCGGTCAGCATAGATAGCTTCACCTGGTACAAGGAACCGGCACGATTTAAGGCAGTGGAGGTCGATACGAACTGGACCAGTGTGGATATTCCACCCGGATTCCGCTCATTGTCTGCGAAAACAGAGGTTGAAGACGAATCTGGCACATCGGTGACACATATCGTATACAGCGATGGATTAGCTGATATCTCGGTTTTTATTACGCAGAAAAACGACAAAGATATTATCGGCGCATCAAGGTTGGGCTCATCAAATTCCTACGGCTCGCAGCTCGGAGATTTTCAAGTGACAGCCGTCGGCAAGGTCCCCGCAAGTACCGTACAGCGCATCGCGACCTCGATGCAGCAGCAGTAAAAAAACGCTTCACCAGCGATATCGCACAGGAACCTGGTTCTCCGGGTGTACTATCAGTGTGTTCACACTGTGCCCAGACCATTGAGATTTATGGATAGAGCTTCCGGCAAAATAATATCTGTTTGTGCAGCATCGGCAACCGTATCCGTTGCTGATACCGGTTGCCCGCGTTGTGCTGCCGGTAAAGGCTGTGGTGCGGGTCTGTTAACGGGCAGGTCAGGATCGACCGAAGTCGAGCTGCAACTACCCGCCGGCCACCAGTATCACGTTGGCGACGAGGTCACATTGTCCATCGCCTCATCCAGCCTGTTACGCGCAGCACTGCTCGCTTATGGGCTACCGCTGGCAGGAACTGTGCTGGCATTGACAGTCGGCTGGCTTGTAATGGCGCCGCTAAGCGATCTTGCGGGCGCACTTATCGCCCTGGCGGGTCTCCTGGCGGGCTTTGTCGCGGGACGCAGCCAGTTAAGAAAGGACGACTGGTGCAAGCAATTTGTGCCATCTATAGACAGTCGGAACCATGACGCCGCTGCGCATTTATAGCCGACCCGGCTGCCATTTGTGCGAGCAGTTGCTTGAGGACCTGATGCCGCTGGTTCGCGGGCGACTCGAAATTGAATTTGTGAATATTGATGATGATGCCGATTTGGGCCGGGAATACGGTACGCGAATTCCTGTCATTGAATTCGCGGGACAATTTATCTGCCAATACACGCTTGACGAGAGCGCTATCCGGGCAATTCTGGATGACTTACCGGAATGAGCATTTCACTGGCAGGCCGTGCAAATACTAATGATTTATGCCGCCGAATAACCTGACTCACAAAGTCGACGGAACGTATATACTTCGCCGCTGCAGCGAATCACCGAAGTAATCGCCCATGGAACACATCCGCAATTTCTCCATCATTGCGCACATTGATCACGGAAAATCGACCCTCGCCGACCGTTTTATACAGCTGTGTGGGGGCTTGCAGGACCGCGAGATGTCGGAGCAGGTTCTGGACTCAATGGACATAGAGCGTGAGCGTGGCATTACGATCAAGGCACAAAGCGTGTCGTTGAATTACACGTCTGCAGGCGGTGTCGAGTACCAGTTGAATTTCATCGATACGCCTGGCCATGTCGATTTCTCCTACGAAGTTTCCCGTTCACTTGCAGCCTGTGAGGGAGCGTTGCTGGTCGTTGATGCGGCGCAAGGCGTCGAGGCACAGAGTGTGGCCAATTGCATCACTGCGATCGACCTCGGACTTGAGGTCATGCCCGTTCTGAACAAGATTGATTTGCCAGCGGCCGAACCTGAAAAGGTCATTGCGGAAATCGAGGAAATCATCGGCATAGACGCAACAGACGCACTTAGCGTGAGTGCGAAAACAGGCGCCGGTGTCCCTGAACTTCTTGAGCGCCTGGTTGAAACGATACCGGCACCGCAAGGCGATCCGGATGGCCCCTTACAGGCATTAATAATTGATTCCTGGTTTGACAACTACGTCGGCGTCGTTTCACTGGTACGCATCGTTAATGGCAGCTTACCGAAAGGTGACAAGATCACCGTTGTGTCTACAGGGCGTTCATATGTCGCGGACAGGGTTGGCAGTTTCACGCCGAAGATGGAAGACCGGCAATCTCTTTCGACAGGGCAGGTCGGCTACGTCATCGCTGCTATAAAAGATATTTACGGTGCGCCGGTTGGAGATACGCTGACGTTGACCAATAGACCCTGTGCTGAACCGTTGCCCGGATTCAAACAGGTTCAGCCGCGGGTATTCGCAGGCCTTTTCCCGATCATTTCTGATGATTACGAAAATTTCAGAGAAGCGTTACAAAAACTTCGGCTCAACGATGCTGCTCTGCATTTCGAACCGGAAACTTCAGCAGCACTGGGATTCGGCTTTCGTTGCGGATTTCTTGGCATGCTGCATATGGAAATTGTTCAGGAACGCCTGGAACGTGAATACGGTCTCGACCTGATTACAACTGCGCCGACGGTTATTTTTGAGGTCGCTTTGACCGACGGAAAAGTCGAATACATTGACAACCCGTCGAAATTACCAGCCATTACCGACATTGTTGAACTGCGTGAACCGATCATTACGGCGAATATCCTGGTTCCCGATGCCCATGTTGGAGCAGTAATGAAGCTCTGTATTGATAAACGCGGTGTGCAGAAACACCTGCGCTACCTCGGCGGGCAGATATCGCTCGAATATGAACTGCCGCTGGCCGAAGTTGTGCTGGATTTTTTCGATCGCCTGAAATCGGTAAGTCGGGGTTTCGCCTCGTTCGACTATCATTTTGAGCGCTTCCAGGTGGCGCCACTGGTGCGTCTGGACACGCTCATAAACAAGGAGCGCGTTGACGCATTGTCAATAATTGTGCATCGTGACAAGGCCAATACACGCGGTCGCGACCTGGTGGAAAAAATGCGCAAATTGATTCCGCGGCAAATGTTTGATGTCGCAATTCAATCCGCTATTGGCGGGCAGGTAATCGCGCGTAGCAACGTAAAAGCGTTGCGCAAAAATGTAACTGCGAAGTGTTATGGCGGAGATATCAGTCGCAAACGAAAACTGCTCGAAAAGCAAAAAGCAGGCAAGAAACGCATGAAGCAAATTGGATCCGTAGAAATACCGCAGGAAGCCTTCATGGCGGTCCTGCGTGTTGACAAGTGAGAGTAATAAATTGAATGTAAATCTGGCATTGATATTAACTTTGTTGTCTGCAGCAACTGGTGCTGTGGTTGCGTTCAACCACTTTTATTACGAGAAACTAAGTTCGTCAGCAGACGGGGCGGGCGGGCGCATTCTGGATATCGTTATCGAGTATTCCAGGTCGTTTTTTCCTGTACTGTTGTTCGTACTAATCATTCGCTCGTTTATTTTTGAACCATTTCGAATTCCATCCGGATCGATGATGCCTACGCTGTTGCAGGGCGATTATATTTTTGTAAAAAAATATACCTACGGTCTGCGCTGGCCGGTCATTGAAAAGAAGTTCCTCGAGGTCAGTGAACCGAAACGTGGTGACGTTGTTGTTTTTCGCTTGCCCTCGAATACCAGCATTAACTACATCAAGCGGGTTGTTGGTCTGCCGGGGGACACGATTGTCTACCAGGACCATCAGGTGACGGTTAATGGTCGGCTGATGCCTATGGCAAAACATCCGGACACAAAACTGGACGATTCGGGCCTGATATTCATCGAGCAACTCGATGATCGGGAACACGAAATTCGTATTGCTGAGCTCGGAATCCGCTCACGAGAGGGTGTCTACGAGGTCGCTGAAGGACACTATTTCATGATGGGCGACAATCGCGATAATTCTCAGGATAGCCGTTATATAGGTTCTATTCCGGAAACTCACCTGGTCGGTGAGGCAGTCCGTATCTGGATGCATATGGACGGTCTCGAATGGCCTACCTGGAGCCGAATCGGGAAAAAGATTCAATAATGAGGTGCAAGTCACTGATTTTAGCCTTAAAATCACCGAAAATTTCATTCGGTAATGAATTTTCTGGCGTAACTTGATGAATCCTGGAGTGAAACAGATGAACGGTCGCGGCAACCGCAGAGTCAATCTGGCACGACGTTTCTTTCAAGATGTGGGCCTCGGTGGACGATCGGTGCCACGAGAGGACGGCATGACCGCCCTTGGCGTCATGATTCTTGTGGTTTTCATCGGTTTGTTCGCCTTCGGCGGACTACGCATGACCCCGATTTATCTAAATTATATGAAGGTTGCCGGCGTCGTTGACGGGACATTCGAAGAATTCGATAGTCAAAACCCTTCGCGATCGGCTATTCGCAGGTCGATCCAGCGCCGTTTTGATGTTGAGAGTGTTGCCATCATTACCGCCCGTGACGTCAAGGTAACCGCAGACAGTGGCGGCTTTCTGGTTGAGGCTGTCTACGATCATACTGTGCCCT
>RCNF010001256.1_pt1 | contig 13337 bp, 9 predicted proteins | sample 2041311 | NCBI WGS metagenome assembly RCNF01 (sample SAMN09708228, study PRJNA481090) | Marine sediment metagenome, whole genome shotgun sequencing project. | biome: marine sediment; feature: ocean; material: sediment; isolation source: Sewage treatment plant 2 marine sediment (STP2) ... | reverse complement strand
CAGAACCCGGCCGTATTTATCCTGGACGAAGCAACTGCCAGCATTGATCCATTCACTGAACGTCAAATTCAGCAGGCTCTGGACCTAATTTTACAGGACAGCACGAGCATCTTAATAGCTCACAGGCTCTCGACGGTTAAATCAGCTGATAGAATTGTTGTGCTCCAGGAGGGCAAGATCATTGAGGAAGGAACTCATCAGAAGCTGCTGGATGATGATGGGTATTATTCCGTTTTGTATAATACCTATTTCAGACATCAGTCGTTAGATTACAGACCTCCTGGTTTAGATGACCATATCTCAACTAAAAACCATTTGAATATTGATCTTAATTAATATTGTGCTGATTGAGAAATATAATTAATTGATTTCATCAATGAGTGAAATCAGCTTTCTTTTAGGTGAATCTTTTAGATCTGAAACTTTCCATCTTTATAGAACAACTCACCATCAACGTGGATTTCGCTGTCTTCGCGAATATCACAAATCATATCCCAGTGAATGCTGGAGACATTTTTGCTTCCAGTTTCCGGGTATCCTGCGCCGAGGGCCATATGGAAAGAGCCCCCGATCTTCTCATCATACAGGATGCTTTTTGTGAATTTCTGGATTCCATAGTTGGTACCGATAGCGAATTCACCCAGGTAGCGGGCCCCATCATCACTGTCGAGCATGGCGAGCATAAACTCCTCGTTTTTCTCAGCAGTGGCATTGACTACTTTCCCGTTTTTGAACTCCAGCCGGATGCCAGTAACTTCCTTCCCTTTGTTAATGGCCGGGTAGGTATATTCGACCCAACCATTGGCGGAATCCTCAACCGGCCCAGTAAAGACTTCCCCACTGGGCATGTTATTGGTTCCATCAGCATTAATGAATGTTCGGCCTTCTACTGATAAAGTGAGATCAACATTCGGGCTTTTTAGAGTTACTTCTTTTTTCCCGTTCAGCCAATCAACTACTTTTTGCTGCTCATCATGGATTCTTTCCCACTCTTTAACCGGGTCATCCTGATCGGTATAAGTTGCGGAGTGCACAAAGTCCTGGTATTCACTCAGGCTCATATCGGCATCCTGGGCATAAGCAGGGCAAGGGTAATTTGTTAAGGTCCATTTTAGATCACCTGACGCTGCTCTCTTCATGTAAATCTGCATCAACTCTTGCTTGGCTTGAGCCTGGATCTGTTGTTTTTTTGGATCGATATTAGCCAGATGCCTGGTATTTTCAAAAGCTCTTAAAGCAATTAAAACATCTGCTTCTTGATAGAGCATTTTTGTTGTTGGAGGAATCCAGGTGAGCTGCTCTTGATTGGAATATTTAAGATAAGTTTCTGCTTGATCGTCGGAGGTCAGAAGTACTTGTGGTAATCCGCCCGCTTCTAAAACAGCACGCAATACTTCATTAGCTAATGGGTCGGCAATGATGTGGCTGCGGATAAAAACCCACTCCCCAGGTTGGACTTTTACAGAATAATTAACGAGTAATTCGGCGAGCTTTTTAATACGAGGGTCAGACATTAATCTATCCTTTAATAATGAGTCTTCTGATTATTATGTTTAAATCTTTGTTATCTTATCATATTGGTTGGTAAGTTCAAGCCATTCAGGAAGGCTCAGGGTTTGAGCCCGTCTTTTCGGATCAATCTCTGCCGCAGATAACAAAGATTCTGTTTTTTCAGGAGGCCACTTTAACCCAGTAGAGAGTGAGTTCCGAAGAGTTTTCCGTTTATGAAGGAATCCCGCTTTCACCAACTTGAAATAGGTTTCACTTTGTTCTATGGGAAGGATGGGTTCCGGATAGAGGTCAATCCGGAGAATAGCGGAATCCACCTTGGGGGAAGGATAAAATGCGTCTGCAGGTATTCGTTTCACCAGTGTGGGTTCCCCATACATCAAAACGCTCAGCGCCAAGACACTCATTTGACCAGCGATAGCAGTTATTCGTTGAGCAACTTCGTATTGAATAGTCAGAAGTATTCGTTTCGGTTTTAATCCTGATTCCAGCAAATTCCTGATGATAGAGGATGTGATATAGTAGGGAATGTTGGCAACTACAAGATAATTATCCTCAGATACCAGGTCGCTTGGATCGAGTTTGAGGATATCTCCCTGGACAATCCTGATATTGCTGAAGGGATTTAAATTATCTTCGAGGGCAGAGATCAATCGTTTATCCAGCTCAACTGCCACAACCTGCCTGGCAGATAAAGCCAGGCGGCTGGTGAGATGTCCCAGACCGGCGCCAATCTCAAGAACTGTATCCTGACTATCAACCTCGGCAGCCTTTACAATTTGGTCGAGGATGCCGGGATCAGTTAAAAAGTTTTGACCGAGATTTTTATCTGGACGCAGGTTATATTTTTTCAGCAAAGCTGAGAGGGTTTGGCGTTCGGGTGAGGTCATAAGTTGTAGGGCATTATAACATTGAGTAAAATAGTGAAATGGTATCCTGCGAGGAAACCGTTTCAGGTGAACAATAAAAAATGGCAGAAAAACACCCCCCATCAATCTATGGAACAGAACTCGGTTCCTGGGCTCAATTAACGGTTTCTAACCGTTATTCTAATATCGTAAATCGAGTGATTGATGAGAACGATTTTCCTCCAGACATTGTTGAAAAATTAGTTAAGCTAAGGGATGAAATCCCTGAACAGCCAATTCGCCAACTACGTGACCTGGAAGCTCCGGACATTAAAGATTGGGAAACCTATATCAAGCCTATGGAAGGGAAGGATTGGAAGGTTGTTCCCTGGTTATTTTCTGAACATTATATGTATCGCCGGATTATGGAAGCAGTGGATTATTTTAACCTTCGCCAGGATCCATTCAGATACCAGAAACAGCAAGGTTTAACTAAAAACAGGGAAGATATTCAGTCTTTTGCATCCGTTCTCATGAGCTGGACAAACCACAGGAGTAATGCCCAGCAGGGCATTCGGAAAGCGATCTATCATTCCCTGTGGGGCAACCAGGCGGATTTAAGTCTTTGGCCAGCTGATAAACCCAAGGGACCAAATCATCTCTCACAACAAAACCCGAAAGAGTATCTCCTGGCAGATGATACTCACCAGATTGCAAAATTATTGAGTCAGACTGACCGGAAGATTGGCAGGGTGGATATTATGCTTGATAATGCCGGATTTGAGCTGGTATGTGATCTGGGATTGGTGGATACTTTATTAACTCATCAACAGGCTGGTGAAGTCCATTTGCATACTAAGGCACACCCGACTTATGTTTCTGATGTAATCAGTGCTGATGTTGATCAGACCATAGGTTTTTTGAAGAATGCCGAAGCGGATGAAACCTGTCAGCTGGGGAATCGTCTGGAAGAATATATTCAAGAAAAGAAGCTCAAGGTTAAATCTCACTTCTTCTGGAATTCTCCGCTTCCCATGTGGAATCTTCCCACTGATCTTCGGGATCAGTTATCCACTGCAGATCTTCTAATCAGTAAGGGGGACGCAAATTACCGCAGATTACTTGGTGACCTGCAGTGGGATTTTACAATTCCTTTTCATCAGGTCGTGGATTATCTGCCTGTGCCTTTGGCAGCTTTGCGAACTTTAAAGGCAGAGCTGGCAGTGGGTCTGGATTTGGATCAAATCAGGGAAGTCTATAATCAGGATCCGAATTGGCTGACAGATGGAAAATGGGGAGTGGTGCATTTTGCACCTGGTTTAAAAAATCAGGACTAGTATAAAACGTACATGACACTCTCAGGAGGTGGAGCTGGGGCGAGAAAATATACCGTCACATTCTGGCTCCAGGGGACATAATTGTTTACTTTATATCCCAGGTCAACCCAATTTGAGCTCCAGGGTACACCTCCGCCGACATCTTCTATCGTTCCAAACCCATAACCCGGGATATAAACCTGTGCCCCCTTCATATACCGGTACCAGGCAAGTGTTACCGCAATGGTTCCTTTTTTCAGCACCGCACCGCTGGATGTGATCGAGTCACACCCGGGACAGGTGGCATTGTACGATGTTGCCCAGGCTGTTATTTTCCGCCAGTACCTAATTTGTCCATCCGGAGTATTTTCGGTCTCGATGTTAATATTTGTTCCGTATCCGAGTACCCGGGGTTGGGGTTCCTTAACTGTCCATTCTTTTTCAATTTCCCGGGACACTTCGACCCCATTTTCGTATACTATTCTCAGACGTTGGGCATCGATTCCAAATTCTCCTCCTGACACAATTTGGATCTGGTCCAGATCCAAGTCGTTGACGGGTTGATATTCCGATGAAAACTGGACTTGTTCCTGGTTCAGAAGTATTTCTTCTTTGACACGAGTGATTTGTATCTGACCATTCTCCGGGAGGGGTTCATCCTCGGGGGGATTGCTGTAATCCAGACCCTGTAAAGAGTGGCCAGATTGTGCCAGAGCAGCCCCGACTGTGGTCGCTGTGGTCCGGATAGTTACGGAATCTTCCGGTAGAAGAACCATCAGCGGTTTAGACCGGATCAATTCAACAGAAAGAGGGGTTCCATCGAGTTTTGTGTTCAGGGGGATTGAGAGCTGATCGGCTTCAAAAAGTTCAATATTTTCTCTCCAAAGGGCATCTGCGAGAATATCTGCATCGGTTGTGAAATGGAATACTCCATCATCGCTGATTATTTCTATCGATGTGCTGCGGAGGATCTGGATCAAGTGAGATGTTTTTCCTGGCAATGAGGAATTTTTCTGGACGAGGATGCCGTCCACGAAGAGTCTGTCTTTGGGAAAAAGCAGTATACCGGCTTCTAGGACAATATTTTCCGGCAAACGCTCTGCTGTATTGAGCGTAAATGTTTGATCATCCGCGGAGATATTTATCTGTTTTGAAATTGATAATAATACGGTTTCTCCTCCCCAAAGGAGTGTTTTTGAGGAAGGGCTGACACGATCAGAATCCTGGAGGGTGATTCCCTGATCCTCCAGAAAACCATTAACGGTGAAGGCGAAGGTTGTGTGTTCCTGTAATTCTCCATTAATAACCAGTGAGATGGATTTATTCGCTGAGATAACAATCAGCACTATCCCGATTAGAAGAAAAATGACAGCGGATATTCTTTGCAGAAGGGGGTTTTTTACCAATTCACGGATATTCATCTATTGTTGACAGAATCTTGCTAATTTTTGGTTTGTAGAGAGAAAAGCTTCGGATAGGCAAACCGGCGGCACCCAGAGGATCCTCCTTAGTGCTGCTTCCTTTCGGACCTGGCACGGTTCAAAGGGCTCTGCCGCGCCGGACCCACCCGAAGCTTGTGGGCATGATACCGCAGGGGAGAAATGGTGTCAATAAATCCATTTTATCGCCAGTTTCGAGGATTGGGTTTCTCCAGCTTCTTCTGTGATGTAAAAATGATTATGTCCCAGGATTTTTTAGGGAACCGGGTTTATTTACTAACATTTGAACAAAGACCCCGCCTAGAATAATCAGGAAAATTATAAGCGCACCGTAAATTAAACCGATAGTATCTCCTGACACAGGCTCTAGAACGGCTTCTTCAGCTTTTGGCGTTGTTGTTGGAGTAGAGTCCGGGTTTGTTTGAATGAATATATTATTCGTGGGAAAACCATGGCTGACGAGCAGCACAAAACTTATCAAGATCAGGAATAATACAATCTGGTAGATTTTCATGGAAAGGATTTCATTCAGATTACGGGTGCTTCGTACCGGGGTTATTATACCCCAAACCAATCGTAGGATTTGAAAACGTGGAAAGGCTGTGCAGTTCTGTACTGGTAAAGAAAATAATCATAAGGAATTTTAGTTGATCAGCTAATGGATTTTGTACGTTCTGGAATTATAAATCGCTCAGCATTTACTGAGCGATAGTTTTATGGCGGAGGGGGTGGGATTCGAACCCACGATCCCGTAAGGAATACGCGCTCTCCAAGCGCGCGCACTAGGCCAGACTATGCGACCCCTCCAATATTAATTTAGCGGAGGAAATTATACCAAACCGCAGGTTAACTGACAACCGGAACCTTGGGTAGATCCCTGAAGGCATAATGGGAGCTGGTTGCTGGTGTAGGTGTGTTATCCTTAAACAGACGGGAAATAATTGAAGGACATGCAGCTATGAAATCAGATCAAACTGAGATTATTTTTTTAGGGTTGGGATCAAACCTGGGGGATCGGGAAGCCAACCTGCAGACTGTCTTTCAGGAACTTCCACCAGAAGTTGAACCTACTATCTTTTCATCACTTTATGAAACTGAACCCTGGGGGTTCCGGGACCAACCGGATTTTCTAAACCAGGTTGTGCAGGCTAAAACGGAGCTATCTCCCCGGGAGCTGCTGGTATATCTTAAAAAAATTGAAAAGAAGGTCGGCAGAAAACCAAGGTTTCTCTATGGCCCCCGTTTGGTGGATATTGATATCCTCTTGTATGGAAATATGATTATCAATGAGATTAACCTGGTAATCCCCCATAATAAAATAGCTGAAAGGGCTTTTGTCCTTGTACCCCTAGCGGAAATCGCTCCGGATTTATCACTCCCTGACTCTGCAAAAACGATCAGTGAATTATTAGAGTTAATTGAATCTTCAGACGTCTCCCTTTACGATGGTCCCCGGGAATAAAATCTTGGCCAGTATTACTTTCCTCTCCGCCGGTCTGTTCTTTCTCAACCCTTCCTTGCTGCTGGTTTTCCGGCTGCGGAAGATAAATCTTAATAAACTGCGGTTTTGGTTTATGGTTACATCCGGAGCAGCCTGGCTGTTGTCTCTGGGGTTCAGTATTACAAAATCCGAGACCAGGTTAAATCTAGGTTGGAACACCGGATCTATTCTCCTTTCCAAGCCGGCTTTAATTTTTGATGGAATATCGATTCCGCTGGCATTGTCCCTGGCGGGAATAATCCTCTATACAACTCTGAGTCAGCGATTTTCACCGCCTCAGATGGCCTGGATTTCCACATTGGGTGGTATTTGTTATTTGACGGTTCATTCGGATAATGTATACACATTTTTATTATTCTGGACGCTTATTGAGATTTTTTGGATCACCTATTTGGTATTAAATCAGGCGGTTGCTGAAAGAGATATCCAATTAATCCTTCCCATTGTTGTTCGATTAGGAAGTCCACTTTTATTAATCTATGCTGCCTTGATTGGTATGGAAGGAGGAATCAACGCACATTTATCCGAGTTAAATACCGCAGCGGGACCGATATTGTTACTTGCTGGTGTATTTGGTTTGATCGTTTGGTTCCTTGGCGCTGATACAACAACACTTGATGGGGAGAGAATAGACCTAGAACGAATTCTCCGGCTTTTCCCTGCAGCAATCAGCATCATGCTGATCACCCGGGGCGCGGAAATAATGGATCCGGTTTTAATTCAGCCAGGACTGAAAATCATTATTGCTATTCTCTCAATGCTTTTGGGGCTTTTTTCAATCATATCAACAGGCCGCGAGCTAACCAATACGATTTGGAATTATGGTGTTATTGGCCTGCTTGTTGCAAGCGCCCTGATTTCATCATCCTCAAGCCTTTCCTGGGGAATGGTTTTATTGCTGCCCGGAGTATTGATTTACCAATCGTATAAGAGTAAATCTCAATTAATGGTTGCCCTGGTGATAGCTTCAATCGGGACAATACCACTTCCATTCTTGCCAGCCTGGAATGGAGTAGGATTATTTACTCGCGGTGTGTCCGGAGTGATGTTCGCCATCGCTGCTGGTACATTGTTCGGCGGAATCTTTTCTAAGAACATCTCCTTGGTAAATGAAGAGGAAAATCCATCAGATCCAATTCCATTGTTATATATTTTAAGTCCGATAATTCTACTAATAACCCAGTTTGTGATTGCCCTTGAGTATAACCTGCTGGATTCCAGTAAGAAATTTTTATCAATTCCTATCCTAGTCTGGATTCCTGTTCTTCTGATTGTTTTGATTTATATTTTTAGCGAAAAGATTCCAGTCGTTAACTCGTTTAGAATACAGGAGAATATCCAGAATATCAGGAGATTATTCTCTTTCTTCGCTTCCAGAACGACCAGGATTGTAAACCAGGCAGTCGTCCTTATAACCAATCTGTTCGAGGGAGAAGGTGGATTGATCTGGGCTTTGTTAATTGGTTTTCTATTGTTAACCTTGATCACATTAAGTGGAGGATTATAACTCGTGCCGGGTTTATTCCAATCTCTGTCGGTTGCGGTGCTTTTTTTATGCGCTGCTGGCATCCTGCTGGTGAATAATTGGCGATGGATGACAGGAATCCTGGCCCTGCAGTATATCGGCGTCTTGGGTCTGGTTAGCATTAGTTGGCCAGTGGAAATTGCTGTAGTAAAGCTTGTGGCTGGCTGGATGGCATCTGCTGTATTGTTCCTGACTTATGTGAATGTCCCCCTGTCAGCCGATGACACACGCTACGAATTGAGTCTGCCTGTGATATATTTCAGAGGATTTGCTGCGGTATTAATTGGGCTATCTGTATATTCCCTGGTACCGGTTGCTCTTCGCTGGTTTTTGGGAGCCACCAGTCAACAAACCTTAGGAGGATTATTATTGCTGGGACTTGGATTGCTCCAGATCGGATTATCGAGGCAGGGAATCCGGATAGTCATTGGATTATTAACTTTTATATCGGGTTTTGAAATATTATATGCAACTTTGGAGGCATCTGTATTAATGACCGGGTTGCTGGCAATCCTAAACATCGGAATTGCTTTCATTGGTGCTTATCTCCTGTTAGCAAGTCACCTGGAGGAACAGAGTTGAACACACCACAGCTGTGGATCCTATTTCCCCTGCTTGTCTCCGGTGTCTTCCTGTTCATTATGAACCGGAAGCGGGTTCTAAAATGGGCAGGAACAATTACCAGCTTTTGCCTGGCTTTGCTCGCGGTGAGCTTGCCCATTAACCAGGTATTCAATTTTCTTTTTTGGGAATTGCGGATTTCAGATGAAATGCTGGTTTTTGGCAGGCGTTTTATTTTATCGGATGCTGATCGACCAATCGTGGTTTTATTTTTCCTGTTATGCACTTTCTGGTTTTTAATTCTCGATCCAAAAACAGTCCCTATCCAGATTGTCCCCCTCGGATTAGCCGGGACTGTTCTCATATTAACTGCGTATGCCGTAGAACCCATCTTTTATGGAGCTTTGTTTTTTGCCTTTTTAGCATTGATCAATGTTGTTTTGTTATCCCCTCCTGGACAAGAACCAACTCCAGGGGTGCTGCGTTTCCTGATATTTCAAATCCTGGGCATGCTTTTTATCCTTTTTGCCGCTTGGCTAGCGAGTTGGATTGATCTCAATACCGGTGATCAGCTATTGTTAGTAAGATCGCTGGTTATCCTGGCTCTGGGTTTTGCTTTCTTGCTGGCTATTTTCCCATTTATCAGTTGGATTCCAATGATTGCAGAGAAGAATCATCCCTTCTTAACAGGATTTGTACTCAATACTTATTTACTTGGAGTATTTTTATTTAGTTTACGTTTTATCTCTGATCCAGGTTGGTTTGGTCAAAATATCAACATCCAACAGCCATTACAATATGCTGGGATCATCATGGTTGGTTTTGGCGGCGCTATAGCCATGATTTCTAAACACCTGGGGCGGATGATGGCGGCGGTAGTAATCTCGGATATAGGCAGATCACTCCTGGCTGTAAGTTTGTTCCTATCGGGCTTTCCCCTCTTTTTTGCCTTGATTATTGTTCAAAGTTTGGCATTAGGTGTTTGGTCAGTGTCTTTATCTCATCTTCGGCAGGTTATGAAAAATTTTAATTTTGATTCTGCTGCTGGAGCAGCCCGTCAATGGCCAATCACTTCTTCTGGTTTATTAGTGGGTTACTTTACTCTGGCGGGATTACCTTTATTTGCCGGATTTCCAATTTACTGGGCGCTGGGGAATGGCCTTAATCCTTCTCCCCTCTGGGTAAATTCCTGGTATGTATTTGGGACAATTGGATTATTAATCGGGGGAGTACGAACTTTAGCAGCTTTAACCAGAAATTCAGGTGAGGAGAATGTCCTGATCGCGAGTAATTCATTTTACCGATCAATAATAGTAGCCATTAATCTTATTTTAATTTTATTGGGTTTATTCCCACAGATACTGACAGGGATAACACAAAATATTTCAAATTTATTGATGGGATCATGATAGAAAACACCTCTTCACATTGGGAGTGATTTTCTGGTAGGCTTTCAGAATTGGTCATGCTATAATCTCAATGCTTGGAGAAATCCGAAGATAGGAGAATGATTGATGGAAAATGAACAACTAGAAAAGCGTATTAAGTGGCTGGATGATGAAAGAAGAAAGGATAAAGCCATCATCTCAGAGTTGGGGGATCGCCTTGAGGAACTTGAAGCGAAACTCGACACCGCAAGTAGAAAGCAGGCAGAATTTGACAGTGATATTACCCGATTAAGAACGTCAATAACCCGGGTTGATGATTTTGATAATGGTTTGGCAGATTATAGATTGGAGCGAAAAAAAGAGCTGAAGGATTTTGAAAAATTAACCAAATCCTGGATTAACGATGCCAAAAAGAATCTTCGAGCACAAATCCAGGGGATAGAGGCAGGGCAAAAATCCCTGGTGGAAGATTATAAACAGGTCAAGGATTTGGATAAGAAAATGACCACCCGGATCGAAGAAGAAACCCGGTTTAATGCTGTTTTACGGGAAATGGAAAAGGATGTTGGTGATATTGATCAGCAGTATAAAGAGTATATCCGCTATTCACGGTCAGCAAAAGAGGAACGACTGAAAGAGGTCAAACGGATCACTGATTTACAGGGGGAGCAGACAGCCCTACGGAAACGAGTTGATGAAATGCGCGGATTAATGGATCTGGTTAACAGCGATAATCAGAAAATTAAGAACCGCATCCAGGAATTGGAATCAATTCGAAGAGATCTTAAAAAAGAACAGGATAGTTTCCTGGAGAGTGCTGTACTTCAAAATACTGAACGAGAATCCACCTGGAAGAACTGGATGACTCGTTTTGACAGCATTGAAAAACAAGCCCTGGATCTGGATGAACAGATGACCAAACTTGATTCCACCCACCGGGGTGCTAAACGTATGCAGGATGAACTCAAAGATCTTTCGACGCTGCTGGATAGACGAGTTAATGAAATCACTGAAATGCAGCGCCTCGCAGATGAACGCTTCCGCCAGGAATGGGGAACTTTCACTGCAGATGATCAAAAACGCTGGACCAATTACACTCTCTCTCAAAAAGAGCAATCCAAGATCCTTGAACGTCAGAATACGGAAGGGGAAGAGAGAATTTCTGTTCTGGAAGATGGCATGCAGGAGATTGAAGATCAACTGGGACAACTCAGCTCTTATTCCGAAGCTCAGCTTCAAGGATTATTGGGTTTAATTCGGGAGTGGGCGGGTGAGTTTGAGGAAATCATGGATGGTTTTCGCTGAAAAATTTGGATCTGATTCGCTAATCCCGTCAAACCTGGAAATTATTACAGTAAAATTACCATAATCTAACAATGTTTATTATTGGCACAGCGGGTCATGTTGACCACGGTAAATCAACTCTAATAGAAGCCATCACTGGAACTCACCCCGACCGACTGCGGGAAGAACGCGAACGGGAGATGAGCATCGTCCTGGGGTTTGATAGCTTTCAACTACCGGATGGGAAAAGAATCAGTATTGTAGATGTTCCCGGACATCGGGATTTTATCGAGAATATGCTCTCAGGTATCGGCAGTATTGATGCCACCCTGTTTGTAATTGCAGCGGATGAGGGAGTAATGCCTCAAACCCGCGAGCATTTGGCCATTCTTGATTTACTTGAAGTTGAAAAAGGAGTGATTGTTTTAACAAAGGTAGATCTAGTGGATGATCCTGAGTGGCTGGATCTCGTAGAAGTTGAAATTCAGGATTTGGTATCATCGACAGCTTTAAAGAACGCGCCAGTGGTTAGAGTTTCCGCTAAAGAAAAAACTGGACTGGATCAGCTGTTAATAGCGCTAAGTGATGTTCTGGCTGACCAATCTCCTCGAATTGACCTTAGCCGTCCCCGTCTCTCTGTTGACAGAGTTTTCTTGATGTCCGGATTCGGTTCTATTGTTACCGGGACCCTGCTGGATGGAACATTTAAAGTGGGGGATGATATTTCCCTGCTTCCATCAACAAAATCAGGAAGAATACGGGGATTACAGACCCATAATCAAGATGTAAATGAAGTTGGCCCAGGTTATCGGGTGGCTATCAATATTTCGGGTATCGAAAAGGTGGATATTAACCGGGGTGATGTTGTTGCTCATCCAGGTGATTATTCTCCAACTCGACGACTGGATGTGCAGTTCCGTTACCTGGCGGATAATGATAAACCACTTACTCATGATCTGGAATGTAAATTCTTTCTTGGCGCAGACGAAACCATTGCCAGGGTGCGGTTACTGGGATCAGAGATTTTAAAACCAGGGGAGACGGCCTGGCTGCAAATGGAAGTTGAGGATCCGGTAATCGCCATGCGTGGGGACCGGTTTATTTTACGAAGACCTTCTCCATCTGAGACCCTTGGTGGAGGAATTGTCCTTGACCCCAATCCACCTCATCGACATAAACGCTTTGATCAGGAAATCCTGGATCATTTAGAAACCCTCTCTGCGGGAGATCCGGTAGACGTGCTCCGGCAAACGATATCACGAGCGAGTGTCCTGCTGTGGAAGGAAGCCCTGGATCAGTCTGGACTGGATAAGGAAATTGGGGAGGAGAGCTTAAATCAACTTCTTGAGGAGGGACTTGTCCTTTTGTTGGGGGAGGAATCCGCAGCCAACAAATATGTGTCTCTGCGTTCAACCTGGGATGAGATTAAATTAAACCTGGTGGAGTTGATCGAAAAATATCATCATGAATATCCGCTTCGTTCTGGCATGTCCCGGGAGGAATTAAAAAACCAATCAGGATTTCCTGGACCAATATATAACCTGGTGATTGAGGCGCTGGTAAAGGATGGAAAAATCTCTCAGCTTGGCCCGGAGGTTTTTGTGGAGGGATTTCTAATTAATTTTACATTTGAGCAAACAGAATCAATCAATAATCTGATGGAAAGATTTAAACAGAATTCATACCTGCCACCTTCTGTAAAAGAATGCCGGGAGGATGTAGGAGAAGAGATCTATAATGCGTTGTTGTCTTTGAAAAGACTTCAGCAAATTTCTCCTGAAGTTGTCTTCACACCTGAAACTTATCAAAAAATGGTTTCAGAACTGAAGAAAATCCTTAAAAATGACCAAACAATTACAGTAGCCCAAGCCCGGGATCATTTTGACAGCAGCCGGAAATATATGCTGGCTTTTCTGGAAAAACTGGATACCGAGGGGATTACAGTTCGCGATGGGGATGTGAGAAG
>RCNF010001254.1_pt1 | contig 13340 bp, 9 predicted proteins | sample 2041311 | NCBI WGS metagenome assembly RCNF01 (sample SAMN09708228, study PRJNA481090) | Marine sediment metagenome, whole genome shotgun sequencing project. | biome: marine sediment; feature: ocean; material: sediment; isolation source: Sewage treatment plant 2 marine sediment (STP2) ... | reverse complement strand
CTGATCCCGTGATACGCAAGAACCCCAGCGTCTACTGGGATTGAACGGCCGGACCGCTTGCGGTCCGCGACCGCTGCCGTGTGAAGGCAAAGCTGAAGCAATGCAGATCCGCAGGCATTGGACGCGCCATGAGAGACCCTCCATGCCGCGATCTGGGGACACTCGCAGCTAAAGTGCCGTCTCAACCGACTATCCAAGGGGGGAAAGTCACGTGAATTCATCACGTTTCTCAGGTAAATGGACCAACCGTTTGGTTCTTTTCGTACTCGTTTTAATGGTATTCACCGCCTGTTCATCCGGCGACGACACGTCGGTCACGGTTGTGACCGACGGATCCGACGGTGGTGCGGCCACCACTGCGGTGCCAGCCGAGACCGGTTCGGCAGAGTTCGATTGTGAAACGCTCGGCGCCCATGCCACCACCCTCCGCGGCGCCAACGGTTGGGTGCCACAAATGGATACCGCTGAGAAGTTCGAAGACTTCGGAGGCGATCTCGACGCTGTCGAGGCGGCAATTGAAGGACTCCGGCCCATCCAAGACATCGAAGGAGTCTTCGGGACAACCCGGGAAGGCCTCGACAACATGGCAACCGATATCCAAGCCATCCGCGATGGTCGCTACGGCGAATTCGTCGGTGGTTACAACACCACCGGTATCAGTGCCGTTCTCGGAGAGGAAGTCTGCAAGTAGACGGTGCGCCTCGACAGGTTCGGCGGGCGCCGACCCGATCGTTCCATGACCAACGTAAGAGTCCCCTTTGCTCCCGCAGGGGGGCTCCTACGCGAAGTCAGGTGATCCACATCAGGCGTCCATCGCGAGCTACGACTGGCATTCCCGCTTCATCCACGAGTCGCCACAAACAATGAAGCCCCGCGCACCGGGGGTTTCTTCGTTGTGGGTTCACGATACCGCGCCGGGTATCAAAGTCACGGGACAAAAATGTTGAACGAATGGTTCGTGAGCGTATCTGACGAGTTGAACCGCTGGACCACTCTGACCTCATCTGCTTCGCATCCGAAGGAACCCTTGAAGTAGGCGCGAGTGTCGTTACCGCTGGCTTCCGTCAGCAGGCCGCCCTTGACATCTTCGCGTGCCTTTCATACGCCGGTCGATCTGCAATCCCTCGTAGAGGGGAGCCAACATCTAAGCTCTCACGCGGCAGGTCCAGCCGAGTACCCATGGCCGATCAGTCGGGCGCAACTATCGTGGCGAGAGAAACAAGGGAACCATGACGAGCGACAGGTTTCTGACCCGCGCCTGGAATAACCGACTGACACTGCTGCTGGGCCTGCCGACGCTGGCATGGGCCATCGTCGCTCTGACCACGTCGCTGTTCTCGGATCTCACAGCATTTGTTGGCATGGTGGCGTCCGCCGCGGTCTACTGACCGGTTGTGGAGTACCACTCCACCCGGCGGTTCGCCTGGGAACGCGAGAAGACGGTTGGGGGTGACCCTCACAAGGTCGGCATCGGCCACCCGTACACCTGGATCCTCATCATGTACAACGCGGTGTACTGGATCCCGATGGTCCTGCCGTGGACGTCGCTCATGAGCTACCGGGACGGAGTCGTCGGCCTAGTTATCCTCATTGGCATCCGCGCCACGGCCAACCTATATCGGAATAATCGCATGACATTCGAGCAGGCGGAGGCGTTTCCGCTGAGGATTCCCTAGGAGCTTGGCACCAGCCCCGGGTCCCCCTGCGCATAGCAACCCCAATGATCATCGGGGTTCGGAATGGTGGCCGCTACTGCGATCGAACGGACGGACCGCTTGCGGTCCGCTACCTCTGCCGTCTGAAGGCAGATCCGCCCGTCTTGCTGACCTGGGGAAGCGCCGAGAGGCAATAGCTGACCAGAGGCTTCGTGTTTGTCACCTGTCCCTAGCTCCCGCTAGCAACTGGAGGGTGCCTATGGTTCTGCGCACAACGAAATTTTGGTCCACGAACCAAGTCAAGAGCATCTCAGCATCTGTCGACAACACACCAGTCGAGGATGCTGCCGAGGCGGTGAACCCAACCCATGAGCACACAACGTTGGCTCCCAGCTGCGCTGGGGCGAATTGCAGTAGCCGCTGCAATTGTCGTGTCGACAGTTGCCCCCACAGTTGCGATGGGCCAAACCTGGCCAGACGATGGAACCTTTGTTGACGACAACGGAAGCATCCACGAACCAAATATCGAGGCTCTCGCGGCCGCGGGCATCACAAGTGGCTGCAATCCTCCGGCTAATAACATGTTCTGTCCGTCCGAACCTGTCTCCCGAGGTCAGATGGCGGCGTTTCTCGATCGTGCGCTTGATTGGCCGGCAGCGAATAGGGACTTCTTCACCGACGACGATGGCTCGCCGTTCGAGCCAAGCATCAATCGCATGGCGGCAGCTGGCGTCACCGCCGGCTGTAACCCGAGCACCGGCGGCACCCAATTCTGTCCTGGCGATCCAGTATCCCGTGAGCAGATGGCTGCCTTCCTCGTTCGCGCTCTCGGCTACAACGACGACGGCAACGGAGATGTGTTCACCGACGACAACGACTCACCCTTTGAGGACGAGATCAATAAACTCGCCACCGCAGGAGTGACGTTGGGCTGTAGTCCTCCGGCCAACACAAGGTTCTGCCCGACCAGTGTCGTGCGCCGCGATCAAATGGCTTCTTTCCTTGCCAGGGCTCTGAACCTCAAGCCGCCGGTGATCCCGAGTAGCGGAACGTGGCTTCCTACACCAGGCGTGACGTGGCAGTGGCAACTCACTGGCTCGATCGACACATCGGTCGATGCCCAGATGTATGACATAGACCTGTTCGATGCGTCATCGACTGTCGTCGCCAACCTGCATTCCAAGGGTCGCGCCGTCGTGTGCTACCTCTCGGCCGGTTCATATGAGGACTGGCGTCCTGACGCTGACGATTTCCCCTCATCGGTACTCGGAAGATCTAACGGATGGGCCGGTGAGAAGTGGCTCGATATCAGCGACATCGACGCGCTGGCTCCGATCATGGAAGCCCGCTTCGACTTGTGCAAGGCGAAAGGCTTCGACGCCATAGAGGTAGACAACATCGACGGCTACACGAACAACACGGGGTTCTCTCTGTCAGCCGCTGATCAGCTGGCATACAACCGCTTTCTCGCCGACGCCGCTCATGCCCGCGGGTTATCTATCGGGCTGAAGAACGATCTGGATCAAGTTGCGCAACTGGTCAACGACTTCGACTTCGCTATAAATGAACAGTGTGCCCAATACAACGAATGCCGCCTCCTTACCCCGTTTATAGATGCCAACAAGGCCGTGTTCCACGTCGAGTATTCTCTCGATACCGACAAGTTCTGTGATGAAACAACCGCCCTCGGGTTTTCATCGATGAAGAAACGGCTCGACCTTGACGCATGGCGCAGTTACTGCGGCTAAGACCGTGCAGCCGCTGTAACCGTTGACTGCTCCGTTGTCCCGGACAGCTTTGAGGTACGCACGAGCTGCAGCGGGCCGGGAATCCGTATCACGATGCTCCTAGGCGGCAGAGGCATTCACCTCGATGCTCTGATGACTATTCCACGGCGAACCGCCCAGTGACTCCTCCGGCACCGATCTAGTGAACGCAATCCCATCGACAGCCCACAGCAGATGCTGGATCCGACCCTTCGGGGTCACGTCCAGCACGACCGCCGAGAAAGATGGATCGAATGAGGCCCCCGCAATCGCGGGGGCCTCATTCTTTGGTTAACGATCGCTAGATGCCGAGCGCCCGTGCCAGGAACGCCGCCATCTGACCACGGGTCACGGACTCACCAGGACAGAACATGTCATTAGCCGGAGGATTGCAGCCCAAGGTAATCCCGACAGCCGCAATCGCATTGATATCTGCCTCAAAAACCGACACGTCATCATCAACAAAGAAGTCTGTCGGTCCCGGCGGTGGCGCATCCACGACGTTGACCGTTCGGGTGACCTGGACGGCATCATTGCCCGAGGAGTCGGCAACGTTGTAGGTCACGGGATAAGAACCAACCACCAATGTATTGAGAGCGGTGGCATCGATGACAATCGAGCTACTCAGATCACCGTCACCCACGTCGGCAGCCGTGGCACCGGCCTCCAGGTATGAGTCGCCAACGAAGAACGACTGCGGATTGAGGCCGAGAAGGCTGATAACCGGTGCGGCCGTATCGACGACATTGACCGTTCTGGTGACTTGCACCGCATCGTTGCTAGAGGAGTCGGCAACGTTGTACGTAACGGGATACATACCAACCGCCGCGGTGTTCGCGGCCGACGCATCTATCACAATCGCACTGCTCAGATCACCGTCATAGTTATCAGTGGCCGTCGCCCCCGCCTCGGCATACGAACCGCCAACCTCGATAGTCTGCGGGTTGGGGCCGACCAGGCTGATCACGGGCAGCGTCGTATCAACGACATTGACCGTCCGCGTTACCTCAGCGGCATCGTTGCCGGATGAATCCGCCACGTTGTAAGTCACCGAATACGGACCGACGATGGCCGTGTCAACAGCCGACGCGTCAATCACAATCGAAGTCGTCAAGTCGCCGTCAACGTTGTCAAGTGCAGTGGCCCCGGATTCCGCATATGAGCCACCGACCAGAATCGACTGCGGGTTCGAGCCAAGCAAGCTGATCACCGGAGCAGTGAGATCCGTGACGATTACCGTTTCCGTGGGGCCGATCTGAATCCAATCGGATCGCTCGGAGCCATATAGGTCGCCGCCAGCAGGAATCCCTGTAATCGGCGCATTGACCGCACTCGGTGCGGTCAGGTGTATCGAACCGCCCAACGTATAGGCAGTAACGCTGTCCTTGACACTATGCCAAGCACTGGCTCGCTCCATGATCTCACCCACTTCAGTGAATGTCGGCTGGATCAGGTCAACAGAGAAATAGGTGTTGTACCGGCTCAGCACTTCACTGAACACGGTGTAGAAGACACCATCTTCAGCCAGGTTCGCTTGGTGGAAGTAATGGGGCCGGGGATCGTTGGTGATCATATGAGGCAGCATGATGTCCGCTTCACTGCTCACATACTCGGTCCACGTCAGGTCACGATCGTTGCAGGTCGTCGTCGAGGTATTCACACAGCCCCGATTGATGTTGTAGATGAAGTTGTACTCGTGGAGTTGTTCTACTTCGGTACCAACGTTGTAGTAGACGTTCGCCGGATGGCGGGGCACGGTGATCGCTGAACCGATTGTGTATGGCGTCGGCTCCCGCGAGTTGTCTGCAGCTACCCACTCGATCCCCTGGCTGGTGAGTGCCGCCGGCATCGCGGCGTTGTGCAGCCCAGAATGCTCACCCGTCACCAGTTCGGTAGCGTCGTATACGATGCCGTTGGCGTCGGCGAATGTGAGGTTGTCTGCGATATCGGCTTCGATGACCGCTTGGGTGACAGTGTCGAGGTTGATGTGGCCGTATGTGTGGTTGATCCAGTAAAAGGAGTCCTTCTGAGCCAGGAGGGCGTCGGTCAGGGCGTCAGAACCATTGTCGGCAATCGCCTCGTCGCTGCCGGCACCGTTGAACACGAAGTCGAGCCGAATCCCGTTGGTTGCTTGCCAGGTCGAAGCGAGCGAAACATCGCTCGCCTCCATCCGGATGAGAGGGACGGTCGCACCGTCATCCTCCGGGGTCGTGTTACTCGCCATGTCCCACCGGTCATCTGGCAAAAAGATGTCGTCGAAGTGACCGGCGAAGTAGTTGCGGTTGTATCCCAAATAGATACCCTGGGTTGCCCAGCTGAGCTGGCCGTGGCCCAGCAACATTGCATGCAGTTGGTATTGGTTCGTATCGATGGTGACCACTAGTTCCTCAAACCCTGCCGGGTTTGAGTACACCCCGACCACCGAAGCGCTGCCGGGTCCGGTGAGCAGCGTCTCATGCGCCCCGGGATCCGCAACGGTGGCGTAGTAGCCATAGGTGAATGTGTCGACGAGGATCGGCCCTGCCAGATAGGGAAAGACGGCCGAACCGGCGGTGGTCAGATTGAGCACATCGCCACCCACTTCTTGACCATCGGCGACATCGTTCAAACCGAATACTGCCCCTGGGAACGCAAAGGCGTTCACCCTCCGAATTCCAAACGTGGCTTGGAATGCATCCAGCGTCGCCAACTCGGGTGAAGCCCATCCCAGATCAGCGGCACAGGAAGTCGCGCACACGACGGCCTGGTAGTACGCATGGTCGGGAGCGCTCAGATCCCCGGCAGTCAGAGGAGCGCCAGAAGAATCGAATACATCGAAAGGCACGCCTTCACGATCCAGAAGAGCGGTCCACGCATCAAACGACGGGTTGGCAGTACCGTGGCCAATCACCAAGACCTTCAGGTCAACGCGAACAAGATCAGCAGCTTCGCTGTGTGTTGCGCCTGGGCCGAACCCGACGCCGAGCAGCATCGAAATAACAAGTGCAATCGTCAACACGCGATTCTTCATCAGTTTCCCCCAACCGCGCTCAGCGCCTTTTGCTTGTACTTGTTGACCCATCGCGGCATCGCGGACAGTTCGTCATATACGTCTCGATAACGCGAAGTCATCTCGTCCAGGGTGAACAATGAGAGTGCTCGCTTGCGGGCCGCCGCTCCCAGACGTCGGCGGAGTTCGTCATCCGCGAGCAGTCGAAGTAGCGCTTCTGCCATAGCCTCCGGATCACGCGGTGCTACTAAGAGGCCTGCCTCACCAACCGCTTCGGCTACCCCACCGACCTCTGTTGAGACTGTCGCCCGACCGGACATCATTGCTTCGAGGACCGTGAACGGGAACCCCTCTGAGATGCTCGACAAGGCCACAACGTGGCCGGCGACAAAGGCTCCCGCAGGTGGGGAGATCAGGCCTTCGAATACCACCACATCACCGAGGTGACTCTCGGCCACCGCACGCTGACACTCTGCGAAATATTCCTCGTTGCCCACGGGCACGGGGCCAAACAAACGCAGTCGAGCGCTCGGCATGACGTCCCGCACCTTTGCGAATGCCCGGATGAGCGTGACAACATCTTTTAGCGGGTCAATTCTCCCCAACCACGACACCGTCGGCACCGCAGGCTCAGTGTCGATCAACGGAAATGAGGAGGGTTCTACGCCGTTGTAGATTGTCTGAATCTGAGCACTGTCTGCACCTGTCTCGAGTTCCCAGCGCCGGTTGTAGTCACTGACCGGAGAAATCAGGTCTGACATCTCCAAAGTCGCATTGTTGAGCCTCCGGAAGAAGAGGAGATCAAGTGCTTTCACCCGGCTAGAGAGACTGGACTCGTGAGCTTCGAGATACCGCTCCCGCAGATAGACACCATGTTCGGTCAAGAGACACGGGGTGCCGCGGGTCCACTTGGCGACAAATGCCGGGAGAGAGCTGAGTCCGTTCGCAGTCGTATGAGAAACGTCACCATCGGGAGGGTCCCGGAGCGCCACCAGAAATCGCGCCCAACCCGAGGTCACCTCTAGAACGTCATGTAGGCTCGGCGGGCCCAATCGATCCACCCTGTCACCGACCTGGCGTGCCTTCCAACGCACCCGCAGCATCTCGAACGCTTCCGCAGACCGGATTCCGACGTCTATCGGAAGATCGCGGCTCGCTTCGAAGAGCATCCTGAGGGCAGTGAGGAACCGGCTTTCATCGGGTGTTGGACCTTGCAGCGTGGCATTCACAAAAGCGTCGAACGCTTCAAGGAAGCGACGCTGAGCGGATAACGGGTAGTAACCGAACGGCCGGTCGGTAGTTGACACGAGTTCGATGGGGTCGAGGGAGATGACATTTGGCGGCAGGTCCCAGATGGGTTCACGACCGATTCCTGGTGATATCGCTAGCAGTTTGAACTCGATATCAGGAAGTTTTCGCACGAGCCGGTCGCACCACATGCTCACGCCACCATGCACGTAGGGGTAGGTTCCCTCGGTAATCATGGTCACTCTCATGCTGACCCAACCGGACTCATGCGTTCCTCTGAGCGTGGTCCGCGATGGCGGAGAATTCCGGTCATCGATGCACAACCGCTTTGGGTACCACTGCAAGCACGGCCGCAACGAGGACGGCCGCAAGGCCGAGACAGCCCGCCGCGTACAGCCCGGCTCCTGCCAGCGCATCCTGGGGCGCAGCAATCAGCATGAACGCCACAAATGCGGCCATGTAGATGGAAGCCGCAAGCGGGACGACGATTCGTCCCAGGGACAGCAATACCAGCCCGCAGTAGAAAGCTATTGCTAGCCACGCAAATCCGAACGCGAGCACAACTCCCGGTCGGATGAGAATCCCAGCCGCAAACGAGCCAGCCGAGATCAGCGTCGCCGTGCTCGCCACCGCTGCGGCCAGGATCGCAACCGACCGGCCGAACGATCGACGGACCCCGGTGGCAAATCGGCTCGGATCATCGGTGTCTATGAGTAACGACTTCGTCGTCCGTCGCAACCGCAGCAACTGCCATTCAGCGACGCCCATGGTCAGCACCATCGGGGCTGCGGCGATACTGACCGTCCCGACTAGGCCCGGAGTGTCGACAATGCTCAACCCAGCAACCCCAATGATGGTCGCCCACACTGCACCAAGGAGTGCGTGCAGCACTGCAACGGACAAGTCCTTTCGGGACAGCGATCGCACCTCGGGTCTCTTGCCCAATCGAGTCACCCAGATCATCGCACCAACGACGAGGATCAGCGTCAACAGCATGGCTGCCCCGACAAGCCACGCCGGCATGCCGGGGATCACGAGCAGTCCCAAAATCGTCACACCCGGTACCAGCGCCATGCTCAGCAACCGGTCCTTCCCCAGCGTCAACAAAGTCGCGGCCGATATCAGGTAGGCCGTTTGACCTGCAGCGAAAAGCGAAATCGAGAGATCGCCGTACGCGCCGGGAACAACAAGCGATACCGTCGCCGTAACAGCAATGGTGCCCGCCAGCAGGGAGAGTCGGGACATTGACCGAGCCGCCGGCATGTTTTCGCGACCGATCAGCCGATGTACGAGGGAGCCAAGTCCCTGATTCCACGCCCACGCCAGGAAGAGGGCGACCAGGCCCGCAATCATCATGGTGTCCCGCACGAGAGACATACGAGCGGCCACGAAGAACAGCGCCGGCAGGAGATAGATCGGACCCCGCATCAGCAAAGCAGCAACGACGTCCTGAACGTGCTCTTGGTCTGCGTCGACGGCCACCGGATGGGGTTCCGATGTTCGCAGCGGGACTCGACCATAGAGGTCGGAGGCAAGAGCGAACACGTCCGGATGTGAATAGCGTTCGCGAACAATCCGATCATTCAAGCCCGCTGCCTCCAGCAAGGCTGCGATCTGATGAGGGTTTGTTGAGGTCGTGCACGCGAGATCCAACTCGCGCGACAGCCGATTAACAGGATCGGAACTTCGTCGATCCGTTACGAACTGGCCATCGCGTGCAAGAAGGCTGACCGCCTCCTGTACGCCGACCGGCTCTTCACCGAGGTAAAAGGCCATCAGTCCCGGCTCCCCCACCGCAACGCGATCTCCGCTGCGTTCAAGACCGGCGCCCGCGACAACAAACAGGTGCCAGCTATGGCAACCGTTTGCACAGCAGCATATGGCGTCGTGCGACGCCGCGTAAATTTACCCACCAAAATCCCCTGGATTACCCTGACGCGTCCCGCTCATTCCCCAATAGCACCGTCAACGACTCTCAAGAGTCAGAGAACACTACTACCTAGACCGTAGTCCGGGCCGCGGAACGTTCGAACCCAAATCGCTCAGCATGGGCTAGTTATCCCACCACTGTTGCGCTATTCCGGTCTGCGTTCGGTCAAGCATCGACCGATGACAGGCCCATGGATCAGCCGCACCCTCCCCTGGGGCCCTGCCATCCGAATTAGGCTCAAATGCGAGAGACTGAGTCCAGACCTCGACGAGGACCGATGCAAGGACCATACGCGACCAGAAATAGCCTTGTCTTTACCGTCAGTGCAATCGTGATTGCACTGCTTTCCTCGTGCACGGCTCAATCCACAACCTCGAGCCTGGTTGGAGAGTCGAGCCCACCAATCACTGCCGTGAGCGAAGCGACGACCGACCCCCCGACGATTTGGCGACCACAGCCAGGTACGACGTGGCAGTGGCAACTCAGCGGCCCGGTGGATACTGAAGTTGATGCCGACATGTTCAATGTCGATCTGTTCGAAACGCCAAACGGCGTTATCGAGAGTCTTCACGAATCAGGACGCACTGTTGTCTGCTACATCAGCGCAGGTGCCTGGGAGGATTTTCGGCCTGATGCCGGCGAATTTCCGGAAGTCGTACTCGGCGAGCCGAACGGTTGGCCCGGGGAACGCTGGGTCGACATCCGTCGCCTCGATATCTTGGGACCGATCATGGAATCCCGCCTCGACCTTTGCGCGTCACAAGGATTTGACGGTGTCGAGGCCGACAACGTGGATGGCTACGTCAACGTCACTGGGTTCCAACTCACCGCCGCGGACCAATTGGCTTTCAACCGGTTCTTGGCCGATGCTGCTCACGCCCGCGGCCTCTCCATCGGACTGAAAAACGACATGGACCAGATAGCGACGCTGGAGCCGTACTTCGACTGGGCAATCAACGAGCAGTGCGCAGAATTTGACGAGTGTGGCTTGCTCCTGCCGTTTATCGAGGCGGACAAGGCCGTATTCCATGTGGAGTACAACCTCGAACCCGATGAGTTCTGCGCAGCCACATCTGCTCTTCGATTCTCATCGATGAAGAAGCGTCAGGAGCTCGACGCGTGGCGTCAGTACTGTCCTTAGAACGTTGATCGCCGGCGCCGCCTTCGTCTCTGGCGAGATCCTCACAGCGGTCTGGGTCATAGACTCCGATGACTCCAATCTCGCCCACGCACCGATCACCTCAGCGACGACTCCGCACCGGCTTCGCCGGCTGTGATAGACGGTTAGTCTCCTGTTTGCCGCCGCGGGTGTCGGCGGGGTGTCCGCAGGACAGGCATATTTGGGGCAATCCGGGCCTATTGCAGACTGGTCGCCGGACGGTGACCACCTGGTGACAGAAGCCCCTGCGAACATTGAATCCCCCGGTCCCCGGGGGTCCTGACTGGTGGGCGCTACTGGGATCGAGAGGATGGACCGCTTGTGGTCCGCGACCTCTGCCGTGTGAATGCAAATCCCATGCCACCGGTTGTCACCGGTCATCACCGGCAATCTGCTGTCCTCAGGTGGTCGCGGTGTGGTCGCGGGCGCCTCATCGGGCCAGTACCCAAGCATCAGTTGGAGCGACACACTCGAAGCCGCATCGACAACTCAAGCCGGTACCTCACAGCGGCGCGCGGTAGGGATTGAGTGCCAAGCGCTGCCAACTGGGTGCATCCAGCTGTGCGCCCTCACACCACGATCCAGATGCCACCGCCGACATCCACCCTGGCGTCGCGGCCTGCTCGCCGGGCTTCGGCTGGCTCCGCCACTGCTTGATCCCCAGCAGGGGAACACCGCGCCAAGGAGACCGACGATCGAGCCGACGAGAAACGGCGGACTACTCACCTTCGCCGCCTTCGAAAAGATCATCAAGACGACCGCGATCATCGGCACAGGCCTGGCTCGGTCCCGACGCCGGCGGCGTCGGACGACGTCGTCATCGGGACCGCAGCTGATGGCTAGTTGAGGCCCTTTGCTTCCAGCCACTCGGTGGCAACCTCATCCGACTCACGCTTGGCGACGTCCGTCTCTGTATTCCACGCCAGCAGGTCGGCGGTGGAGATCATGGCGCTGAGTTCGTTGAGGTCATTGCGCAGCTGATCCCCGTAGGCGTCCAGCAGCTCAGTGGAGATGATCGGAGCGATGTTCTGTGCCGGGTGCAGACCCAGGTCGTCCTGGAGCACCTTGAACCCCTGCTCCTCGATCTGCGGAGCGGTCGTGTTCCACACGGCGGCGTCGATTTCACCGGCGGTAAGGGCCTCGCCCAGCAAGGGGCCGAACTCGATCGTGACTGTGTCGGAGAACGTGACGCCGTAGACGGCGGGGTCGGTGTAGCCGAGGAAGCACTGCGGACGTTCAAAACACTGCGCCGATGCCCCGAAAACATAGCCAAGCTCTGCAACGTCGCTGATCGTGCTTGCGGGCGAATCGCCGCGCACTACGAAGGCATCGCCATCGACGGCCGGGGAGTAATCGAGGAGGGTGGCACCGATTTCGTTGTACGCCGGGCCAATGATTGAAACGATCGCGTCGGGGTCGGAGGACGTAGCGGCGTCCGGCGCAAGGGCGGTGAGCGATCCGCCAATGTAGTCGACGATCAGATCGAGCTCGTCGTTGCGGAGCCCGTCGATTGCTTCGGTCCGATATCCTGCCGGCGTCAAGATCTCGACGTCGTAGCCCTTAGCTTGCAGATATTGGCCGTACACCTCGGCGATCGTCACTGCCTCGCTGAAGTCCTGACCGCGGACGCGAATGGTGGGGCCGTCGACTGCGGCTGCTTCGTCGTCGCCGTCACCACACGCGGTAACCACGACGGCAAACGCCATCAGCAGCACAATCAGCTTTTTGAGCACGGGGTTATACATAAATTATCTCCTTAGCGGTTTGTGATCGTTGCCAGGCGACGTACACCCTCCGGGAGAGCGACTCGTTCCATCGAACGGAAGGACAATGTAGTCAAGCCAGCCAGACCTGCAACGAGGATAGCGCCTGCCACAACCAATCCATCGTTATTCTGACCGAGCCCGTCGCGCACGTAGCGGCCCAGGCCATCGCCGCCGAGGAAGGCTCGTATCGGTTCTGTCGCCACCACGGTGACGGCAGCAACCCTCACCCCCGCAAGGATCACGGAAGCGGCAAGCGCAAGCTCCACGCGGAACAACACATTGGCTTCGTTGTATCCCATCGCCCGTGCGGCATCGACAGCGGCCGGATCAACCCGGCGGATCGAGACGTACGTGTTGAGGAAGATTGGCGGCAGCGCAAGCAGCAGAAGGGCGATGAAGATCGGCCACGGCTCGAAACCCCAGCCGTTCCGCAGCGAGATCGGCACGAGAAGGCCGGCAACCGCAAACGATGGTACGGCTCGGCTGAGGCTGACCAGCCACGAAACGGATACCTCGCCTCGTCTCGTGTGTGCCAGCCACGCTGCCAGCGGAACCATGGTGATGATGGCGACCGCCATCACGACGGTGCACAGCACCACGGTTTCTGCGAGTGATTCCACGATGCCGTTGGCGCCCGTCCAGCTCTCGGGATCGAGCAGCCACTCGAACACCCCGACATCGCGCGGAACTGCGGCTTGCGCAACCAACATCACGGCGCTGCCCTCCCCCGCTGCGCCCACGGCGTCGCCCACCGGCCGACCAGGAGAATGAGGCCATCGAGCACCAGGGCAAGTAGGACCGACAACGAGGCGCCAATGATCATGGGC
>RCNF010001253.1_pt1 | contig 13344 bp, 13 predicted proteins | sample 2041311 | NCBI WGS metagenome assembly RCNF01 (sample SAMN09708228, study PRJNA481090) | Marine sediment metagenome, whole genome shotgun sequencing project. | biome: marine sediment; feature: ocean; material: sediment; isolation source: Sewage treatment plant 2 marine sediment (STP2) ... | reverse complement strand
TTTATTATATTTTTAAACTGAAAGCCTCACCCTCCGGGTCGTGGTCATTTCATTCCAACGTTGGCTTCGCCTCGGCTAGGCACTTATTTAATCTAAGCTGCGATTCAAGACATTAAGAACACATCAAAAGAAAAGCTGGACGAATAAGAGAATACAAACAGAAATCTCAAAATAGTTTAAAATAAATCTAAATATTAGTCCTCGGGTTGGGTTATGCGATTCATCTTTGTTCTATCACTATTACTGCTATCTTTATCGATAAGACCAGTTGTGTCTGCTCCTAAGGGTGCTGAAAGTCATTCACATAATGGCCGTATACATAAACACTTGCTGCCAGCCTCTGGTAAGAAACATTTTCATAAACACATGCACAATGGCCGTGCTCATATACACCCCTTTTCTGCAGATATTGGTTTTAATCACACCCATAATAAAAAAACAAAAGTAAAAAAGAACAAGACAGAAATGCTTTCTGCAGAATTGAATAAGGTCGAACATAAGCATGGTGGGAGACCTCATAGCCATGTTTTACCTCCCTCAGGCTTGAATCACCTTCATAGACATTGGCATGGAAACCGCTCGCATACCCATCCACTAACTGAAACGGGGGCGATACACTTCCATCCAGAAAGTGAAGACAAATTATTAGCCAAAAAGAAAAGTGATTTTGATAAGCAAATTACTGCACTCTTGAAAAAACCAGCAAATAGGGTAATACCCCAAAAGAGAAAAAAGAAATATGCTCCCAAGAAAAAACGAAAAAGAGTTAAAAAAACGTCTCCAAAGAAAAAAACTATTAAACAGCTTAAGAGCGTTAAACAAGGTAATGAACGAGAGATCAAACTAACTACCGAGCAGGAATCAAGTGAAAAAGACACGGCTAATGTCGTTAGTGCAAAAAGACAATATGAGATTGGCTTACGCTATGAAAAAGGCCTAGGTATATCAAAAAATTTAGAACAAGCATTTAAATGGTACACCAGAGCAGCAATACAAGGTGACGCACGAGCTCAATTTAATCTTGCCTCCTTATATGAAAACGGCCGAGGTGTGAAACGTAGTTTAAAACAAGCCGTAAAATGGTATCGCAAAGCAGCTGAAAACCGATGTGAATGCCCAAGTGAAACAAGGTAACCAATATGCTTGAGATAATGGTGTAATAAAAAATATTCCTGAAACCATTAAATGGTATCAAAAAGCAGCGGATCGAGGTGATACCCAAGGTCGTGTTAATTTAAATTATCTAATATCTCGATGACTGAATATATAGAAGCAACCAGGTCAGTCATAAAGAGAATTCAACTTATTTATGCAAATCACAATCTGTTATTTATAGGTAGTTAAGAATAAAAATTAATGAATAAAAAAATTATAAAACAAGGTCTCGATGAAATTGCCATACAAGATTCAGATGTAGCCAAGGCGTTGACAATATTTGGATATCCAGAACCAAGAATTCGCCCAACCGGTTTCGAAACATTCTTTTCGATAGTCGTGGGACAACAGTTATCCACACATGCTGCGGCGGCGATCATGAAACGTGCGCGTAATTTACTACCTGTATTAAATGCAGAGAAAGTATTGAAGCTCAGTGATGAACAAATGCGAGAAATCGGCTTATCAAAACAAAAAATGGGCTATATCCAAGGTCTAGCCAATGCGATTACTCAAGGAGATTTCGCACCCGAGACGCTTGAAGAAATGGATGACGAAGAAGCTATCAAAACAATCGTCGAGCTCAAAGGGTTCGGCCCTTGGAGCGCTGAAATTTATTTAATGTTTTCCCTTCAACGTACGGATGTGTTTCCTTCAGGTGATTTGGCCTTGTTAATAGCACTACAAAAACTCAAAGGGCTCGACGAAAAACCAACGCCCATACAAGCCAAAAAAATTATCGAGCACTGGTCACCCTGGCGCTCGGCTGGCAGTTTATTTTTGTGGCACTACTATCACGGCGCACCGACATAAGCCACCAACATAAACACATACTAAATTCCTATTTATTTTAATACACCCCCCTATTTACTATGAGCTTGCCATTTTGTTTTTTGAAATGGACCACTCAGCCGAGACAACGTTGGAACGCAGTGACGACGACCCGCAGGGTGAGGCATTAGCCGAATATTTATGCCAAAGCTTAAAACTAGCTCGCCGATAGGCGATACAGATTTTAGCTTGTATATATGTGTTTTACGCTATTATCAGGCGCAGTTAAAATAACTAATCCCTTTTTAATTTATACTTTTTAATAAACACAAGACTATTAATAAACAAGAGTACCGCTATGAAATTAGAATCAATTGCACTTCACCACGGCTATAAATCAGAAGCTACTACCAAAGCTGCCGCAGTTCCTATCTATCAAACAACCTCTTACACGTTTGATGACACTCAGCACGGCGCTGATCTGTTTGATCTAAAAGTACCGGGTAATATTTATACCCGAATCATGAATCCAACCAACGATGTTCTGGAGAAACGTGTTGCAGAAATGGAAGGCGGGATTGCTGGTTTAGCTGTTGCTTCGGGTATGTCTGCGATAACCTATGCGATTCAGTGTATTTGTGATGTGGGTTCTAATATCGTGAGTACCAGCCAGCTTTACGGTGGAACCTACAATTTATTCGCCCACGCTTTACCACGTCAGGGAATTGAAGTTCGTCTTGTAACTCATGATGATTATGATGGTTTTGAAAATGCGATTGATGAAAATACCAAAGCTATCTTCTGTGAGTCTATCGGTAACCCCGCAGGCAATATCGTTGATCTAGAAAAACTGGCTGAAATTGCTAATAAGCACGGTGTACCTTTGATGGTAGATAATACGGTAGCAACGCCATTTTTATGTCGTCCAATCGATTTTGGCGCAGACATCGTTATTCATTCTCTGACGAAATACATCGGTGGACACGGAAACTCAATCGGTGGAATGATTGTTGATTCGGGTAAGTTTGACTGGGTAGCAAATAAAGCCAGATTCCCCATTTTGAACGAGCCAGACCCCTCTTATCACGGTGTGGTTTACACAGAAGCTCTAGGCCCAGCGGCTTATATTGGACGCTGTCGAGTTGCTCCATTAAGGAACACTGGTGCCGCACTGGCTCCACACAGTGCATTCTTAATTTTACAAGGTCTGGAAACACTTGGAATTCGCATGGAGAGACACTGTGAGAATGCAGAAAAGCTTGCGGCTTACCTCAGCAGTCATGAGAAAGTGAACTGGGTAAATTATGCAACATTGCCAGATAGTCCATATGCTGAAACCTGTAAGAAAATTACTAAAGGTAAAGCCTCAGGAATCATAAGCTTTGGCGTTAAAGGTGGTTTGGAAGCCGGTGGTAAATTTATCGATGCCTTGCAAATGATTTTACGCTTGGTGAATATCGGTGATGCAAAATCACTTGCGTGTCATCCTGCAACGACAACTCATCGCCAGTTAAACCCAGAAGAATTAGCGATGGCAGGAGTGAGTGAAGATCTCGTAAGAATTTCAGTGGGTATTGAAAATATCGACGATATTATTGCGGATGTGAGTCAAGCGCTAGAAAACGTTTAAGCTAAATAACTAGATTATTAGTTAATCTCTATAAAACTGTCGAAATCTATTTTCGGCAGTTTTTTCAAACGCTTTAAATAGCAATAATAATTAAGCTCAAAATAAATAGAATAATAAAAATAACATAGTGTGATATATATCAATGCTCTTCAATTTCTAATCGCAGATACTTTTGTTCGCGCACAATAAATTATTACTAATAAAGGACAAAAAAATGGAACAGAGTATTATTGATCTAAAACGTAGAAACATTCTTAAGAAAAGCCTTTTTGGTTTAACTGCAGTTGTAGCAGCTACAATCGTTGCACCTAACGTTTACGCTGACGAGCTACCTGAATTAACCGAAGATGATCCAATGGCAATGGGCTTAGGTTACAAAAAAGACACAGCAACTGTTGATGCAGCAAAACAACCAAAACACGCAGCTGAACAAAATTGTGCTAATTGTGCTTTATACACAAGTAAATCAGATACATTAGGGGTATGTACTATCTTTGCAGGAAAGCAAGTTAGCGCGGCAGGCTGGTGTACAGCTTATGCAAAAAAAGCTTAAATTTGTAAAAAACTAACCGCATTAGCCTTAATGATAATGCTGTAAAGCCGGAAAATAGAGATTGCTTTTCGGCTTTTTTTGTCTTGTTTATAAGCACACCCCCCTACTTTTAGGCACTTTTTTATCTCACTTCAAATTAATCTCAATAAAATAAATCATTCATAATTTATCGCACGATCAATTCAATATCGCTTGTAAATGCACTCCTTACGTAAGTTTTGTTAAGTGATTGTAAAGACATGTAAAGAAATAAACCTTTCTGCTTTGAACCCCTCTTACCTTCATAGGTTGTAACAATCTATTTATAAAAATTAATTAACTCAGGTAGGAGTACGAAATGAAGAATTCACTATTAATAGCATTGCTAGGCCTTACGGTTTCGGTAGTAACACCTTCAATCGCAGCAGCGGATGATTTTAAGTTTGGTCCAAATAAAAGCTATAAGAATGACCATAACAGAGGCCAAAAACATAATAATCGTCATGCTAAAAAACATGTGACTAAACAACACAACCAGAAGCGTCGTGTTGCTAAAGCAAAACCACCAAAGCTTCCGCATCAAAGGATTATCAGAAAACTTGATAACAAAATCCATAACAGACATAACAAGCGTCATGATAATAAGCGCAGACAAGTAAATAACTATGACAACAACCATAGGAATAAACGTCGCCACAATAAGTCAAAGCCATCATTCTCGATTACATGGAATAGCAATACACCTAATGTGAATTATGATAATGGTTACTATGATAACGGATATTCAGATAACGGCTATTATTACAATGATGCGCCACGCTACGCTAACTCAGTTTATGATCGTCAACAAAGACAACAGCGTAAAATACGCAAAGGCATGGATAAAGGTCAGCTTGTAAAACGTGAAGTTAAAAGACTACGTCAAGAACAGCGTCAAATTAAGCACAAGCTTGCTAATTACAAGCGCGATGGAAGATTAAACCGCCATGAAAGAGCGAGACTTCATCAGATGCTAGATGTGGCTGCTAACAATATTCGTAATAAGCGTAATAACGGATTGACTCGTTGGTCAAACCCAAGAGGAAATAAGTACGAGTATGCATGGCACTAAATGTTTAACTAGTACGATAAGAGAAACAAAAGAGCCCGGTTTATTCCGGGCTTTTTTTAATTGAACACGGTGCTAATTAAACATTGTTAATTAACAAGGCGAACTAAACAGTGCTAACTAAATTGTATTAGTCTTTTTTTGAAACCTTATCCTTAACGGTGTCTACTACATCTTCAGCAACGTCTTTAACATTTTCATAGGCTTCATCAGCCGCCGATTTAACTTCATCAGTGGCATTGCTCAACGCATCAGTAACTGATTTTTTGCAAAATGCATGACCTAAAATTTTAGCCCCATACAGACACCGGTTACGGCAACAAATGCGGTTACCAATAAACCGAGAATTGCAAAGAACTTGCCAAACAATGCAGTCAGTAAAAAAATTACGGATAGGCCTGCAAAAACCACACGCAACTCACAACTTAAATTTTTCTCAAACATGCTAATGTCCTTAAGATAACTATCTATAAATTAATTTGAAATTGCTATAAACCTAAGTAAGAGTTTCTGCCAGAGCCTTATGAAGTTGATATTTTAATGATTAAATATTTAGACAAATTTTAGACAAATTAGTGTCTTCCTACTATGGTTGATGCAACGACAAACACGGTTTAAAAATGAAAAGTTTCAACGACTTAAGCGCAACGGATATTAAGCAGCGTTTAAACAAACAAATACCAGCCAGTTATGATGTTCCATCATCTCTTAAAGACAACAAATTTACTGAAAAGCAACGTAAGGCTGCAGTATTAATTCCTTTTTTAAGAATGGAAGATAGCTGGCACATTCTGTTTATTCGACGCTCAATTATCGAGAATGATATGCACAGCGGACAAGTCGCCTTTGCCGGTGGTAAACATGAAAAATATGATACCTCGCTAACTGAAACTGCGCTTCGTGAAACTCACGAAGAAATCGGAATTCACCCTGATGATGTTGATGTATTGGGAAGACTGAATCCGCATTTCACTATTAGTAGTTTTGAAGTAACACCCATCGTTGCAACCGTGTTGTGGCCTTATGACCTAACCCTACAATCATCAGAAGTCAGTCATACATTTACACTGCCACTTGAATGGCTAGCTGACGAAAATAATCACGAAATTCGCTACCGCCAAATAGCGGAGGTGCCAGAACCTGTCCCTGTATTGTATTATAAGGAATACGATGGTGAATTATTATGGGGAGCAACAGCTAGAATGACGCTTTCTTTGATTAAAACATTGAGAGATAAATAGTAGGTCACCCCCCTACTTTAGAGGCTTTTTATCACTTAACTCTTATTCACTCATCTACGCACTATGTCAAACTTCCCTCTAGGCTCAAAATAAGGTACAAAGGGTATCCAAATAAGAACTTTTTAAATAGCTGGGGAAACACGCATTAAAATTCCAAAGAGAATTCAACCTCTGGTAGATGATGGCTTAATCGATGAAGTTCTTAGCCGCTTAATGAGCGGTAAAGAAGCGGATGTCTATGTGGTGCGTTGTGGTTCTGACATACGCGCAGCTAAAGTCTATAAAGAAGCGGCTAAACGCAATTTCAAAAAAGCTGTGCAATACACCGAAGGGCGAAAAGTCAAAAACAGCCGTCGTGCACGTGCTATGGAAAAAGGCTCAAAATTCGGCCGTCAGGAACAAGAAAAAATCTGGCAGAACTCTGAGGTCGATGCACTCTATTTACTCGAAAGTGTAGACGTTCGTGTACCTGAACCCTTTGGTTGCTTAGACGGCGTACTCCTGATGGAGTTAATAGTCGATAAAAATGGAGATGTAGCCCCTCGCCTCGGCGATGTCACCATGACTGAAGAAGAAGCTATTCTAAATTTTGCTATCGTCATGCAAGATGTAGTGAGAATGCTTTGTGCAGGAACCATCCACGGTGATCTATCTGAATTTAATGTATTACTCGATGAATACGGCCCCGTTATTATCGACTTGCCACAGGCGGTTAATGCAGCAGCAAACAACAACGCAAAATCCATGCTGTTTCGCGATGTACAAAACATGGTTACTTACTTTGGCCAGTTTGACCCCTATCTACACGAAACACATTTCGCCGAAGAAATCTGGCAACTCTATGAAGAAGGGAAACTAAAACCCGACACCGTATTAACGGGAGAATATGTTGCAGACACCAGTGCTGCTGATGTCGATGGCGTTCTCGAAGAAATCCAAGCGGCTTTTGATGAAGAACAAAACCGTTTGGAACGTATACGCGAGAATGACGACGCCTAGGATAGGATAACTTATAGAGGTCTTATTTAGTCACCCCCCACCTTTTAGGCATTATTTGCTGATATCCATACAATCTTAAACTACGCTTATTACTGTATTTGAGAGTTAATTTTAACCAGAAGGAATAATCTATGAAATCAAAGTTCGCTGTATTCATCGCAACCCTAGCACTGAGTTTAACAACTAGCTTTAGTGCTCAGGCAGAAACTCGCGTTACGTTTAAATCTGCCAAGACCAGCTCTTCTTATTATCAAATGTCAGTGCAACTCGCTGAAGCGATGAAAAAAGGCAGCGATGGCGAGGTGATTATCACTGTCGAAGAAAGTCAGGGTTCGGTACAGAATGTAATGGAAGCGGCTAAACGCAGTGGTAACTATGTATTTACCACCCCCCCAGTTTTAGTCAAATTAGCGCAGAAAGAAAAAGCGATGTTTAAGGGCAAGGGCAATCCTAAATTTAATGATATCCGTGCACTATTTCCAATCCCATCACTGACGATGCATTTTGTAGTAAGAGCGGATAGTGGCATTACAGATTTCGCTGGCTTGGAAGGCAAAACAATCTTGATTGGTAAAGGCTCATTCGGCGCTAAAGAAGGTGCAAAATACCTGAAGCTTTTCGGCATCGAAGACAAAGTAAAACTTGCTGGTGCTGAGTTAAACGCAGCAGTAGCCGCTCTGAAAAACAAACAAATCGATGGCTTTGTCACTGCAGGTTCTTACCCTGCACCGAATGTTATCGAAGCAGCAGCCAGTACTGGGATTTCTGTACTTTCATTGAATGATGAGCAAATTAAACAGACCAAGCGTACCCGTCTTGTGATTCCTGCTGGCACTTATTCAGGTGTCGATAAAGATACGGTGACTACCTCTTTACCTGTGGTAGCACACACGACCACTCAAATGGATGATGCGACTGCGTATTTAGTAACTAAGACATACTGGTCGCAAAAAGAAAATCTCGGAAAAGACACTGCGTGGTGGAACGGTGTAACACCTAAGATGCTAGAAAACGTCTATGGCAAACTTCATCCAGGTGCGCTTAAGTATTACGATGAGATCAAAGCTGAAGTTCCTGAAGGGCTACGTTAATACTGTTCAGACTTGAAGACTATATCGTAAAAAAACACTAAACGAATGCTAAACAAAAAAGAGCCACTCGGCTCTACTGAACCATTGTGGGTGCTCCTCGGGGCACTCTCAGTGGGTTTCCATATCTGGCTTATTTTCAGTGGATTAATACCAAGTCTTATTAGTAGACCCTTACACATGGCGTTAGCACTCCCTTGGGTATTTATTTATCTCGCTAAAACAAATAGTGCCCAAAAGTGGGGGGGTGTATTTACACTAATAGGTTTAGCCGCTTGTTTCTATATTTCCTTCAATCACGAAATTTTATCAGATCAGTACGGTTCATTAGAAGGCCAATGGCAAATCTGGTTAGCAAGTTTTCTGATTGTCTGTGTGTTAGAAATGGCACGACGAGCCATTGGCTGGCCCTTACCAACTATTGCCGCACTCGCCCTTTCATACGGGTTATTCGGTAATTACTTACCCGGAGAATTTGGACACCCTGGTCTACCACTCGAAAGTTTTCTTGGGACCATGACCGTGGCAGAAGGCGGGTTATGGGGTAGTCTAACCGGCGTTTCTGTCAATATCGTAGCAATATTCGTGATTATGGGTGCGGTTCTCAATGCGGGAGAAGCGGGTCAAGGCTTTATGAATCTCGCTACCTCTGCTGCCGGTAGACTTAAAGGAGGCGCCGCTAAAGTCTCGGTATTATCTAGCGCTTTATTTGGCTCAATCTCTGGATCAGCATCTGCAAATGTCGCTTCAACCGGTGCAATCACCTTACCTGCCATGGAAAAGCTAAATTATCCAAAGCGACTCGCTGGTGCAGTTGAAGCCGTGGCTTCTTCGGGTGGACAGATCATGCCACCTCTGATGGGAGCTGGGGCTTTTGTCATGGTAGAGCTCACTGGAACGCCATACACCGAAATCATGGGTGCTGCCATATTACCCGCAATCTTATATTTCTTAACGGTCTGGGTCGGCATCAATGCCTATGCAGATCGCTATGATTTACAACCCTTGGCAAAAGATCAGTTACCAGAAAAACGTACCGTGTTAGTGACAGCAAGTTTTTTTGCTGTGCCTTTTATTACCTTGTTAGCGTTGATGTTTATTGGAGGTTACACCCCACAATTCGCAGCAGCTGGGGCAATTCTTTCTGGGTTTATCCTGCTGTTTTTTGATGCAAACTTAAGTATTGATCCTAAGCGGACAATTAAACGCTTAAAAACAGTTTGCTTGAATGCGGGTGAACAAATTGCAGTCATCGCCTCAATCATTCTCTGTGCTGGTTTAATTATTAGCGTGCTTGGTCAAACCGGCTTAGGCATAAAAATCACCTCTTTGATTTTATCCGTAGGTGGCGAGCATATCTGGCCCGCGTTATTACTCACCGCTTTAGCCTGTTTGATTTTGGGGATGGAAGTACCCACCACTGCCGCCTATGTCATTTGCATATCGGTGGCAGGCCCTGCGCTACAGAAGTTAGGATTAGAACCACTAATCGCGCATTTATTTGTATTTTGGTTTGCTCTGCTGTCAACAATCACTCCCCCTGTTTGCGGGGCAGTTTTTATTGCAGCGGGCATGATTGGTGAAAACTGGCTGAAAGTAGCATTCACCGCAATGGCTCTTGGCATTGGGCTCTATATTATTCCATTAGGGATGATTGCCAACCCCGCGATAATTACACTTGCTACTAATCCACTCATAGCACTTTTAGTCTTTGTTAAACTTGCATTAGGACTTGCTCTGATCTCTTATGGACTTATAGCTAAACCCAAAATCATGATAAAGGCAGGTTTAATTATTGCTGGTTTGTTTGTGGTCTTTATCCAGACTTAATCACTAAAATTTTTTACCAATCACTAAAGTAAAAAGCCACCCCTCTATTTTTAGACAGTGGCTTTTTAAATCACACCCTTTTAAGGTTTCTGCTGGAGGGTCGCTATATAGAACACCAGTTCAAGTATCCGTTGGCGGACTGAGCTACCAGGACCTGTGTACATCGGGCCAAAATGATAAATGATCTCTTTACTGTATCTTTCACCCCAAACAGGCATTTCCTGCGTTCCATGAGCTCTGATTTTTTCTGCATCTCTGATCCACTCGTAGATGTTCTCTTGCGGGTAAATACCACCATTATTTTTACTCAGCATAGTCAAATCCGAGGGTGTCTGCTTTAAGAATTCCACAAAAGGTCCATCACCTTTACCACCCATGCCGTGACAGGACGCACAGTTCTTCTGGAATTCCATTTTACCAATGCTCTGGGTTCCAAGATCTTCGACCGCGAAAGCGGCAGTTGTTGCAGTTAACAATAATACGCCGAATGCCTTAGCGACACACTTTGAAATGTTTCGTGCTTCCATGTTCTCTCCTTAAGTGTTTGATGATCTAATCAGTTTGTATACTTTAACTTACTACAACTTTTTCTGTGTTTGTTGAAATACATACCACTGAAAAATAATACAAGTCTCTGTCTGGGTTTTTGTGCTTTATAGTTTTCTTGATTAGCTACGTCTGTATAAACACAGTCATGAAAACACTATCTGACTAACTCAGCAACACTCCCCCTACACGTCTTATATGCTAACAAAAATATAGTTCAATATAGTTGATCATGCTTGATAATTATCAATTTAATAAAGATTAAGGCAACTACCAGCTTAATTATTAGAGATTAAAAGCACACCCCCCTACATTTAGCCATTATTTTGCTTGTTGCTGATTCCTCTCAATCCCTTTAGATCTAGCAAACTGCTGGTAGGTCCAGTCTTTTTTATAGGCTTTTTCCAGAACATAATTGAGCGTATTCAACACTCGCTGATGTCGCACTAAAGTATCTGTTTTTAATACCTCTTTGCCAGCTTCATTAAAAAACAAAAGTGCTGGTAGCTGCGTAAATTCAGCTTTCTCATACCACTGAGATGGGGTAATTCGCTTACCGTCGGGTGCTAATACCGGGGTTTTATTATCCGATGCGTTGAGGCGTACCACCTGGAATTTTTTCATCGTACCCCTAACATCCTTGAGTGTCATAACCTCGTTATGAAAACCCTCACATTCAGTACAACCCAGTTTCTCAAATAGAACCAGTAATGGCTCACTGGCGGCAAAACGACTGCGATCCAGTGCATAGGGTGGTTCATCAAAAAGTGCATCAGCTTTCAAACGAGTGTAAGTGTTTTTTGCAGGTTGTTTCGGCGATTTAGTCGCAAGAAAATCACGCAACGATTGCGATTGATAATGATCATCGGCGACATAATCCATTAAATGCAAAAATCGTTGTGGAGTTTGATAACCAATCTGACGCAACACTCGTTTGCCATTTTTATCGTAGAACAAAAGTGTTGGTGCAAAACCAGCGCCTTCCTTTTTAGCAAAGTGTTTTACCGCCATGGTCTCGCCTGAAGGTCCCACCAATTCGGCATCATCGAAAATTTCCATGCCGATAGAGTCAAATTTGTCCTGGACGAGTTTGGCAATTTTAGGATCACCCAGACTGCGGAGAATAAATTGCTCACAATAAGAACAGTTTTTGGTGGTGAATAAAACCATCAGACCTTTTTTACCCTTTGTTGAAGCCTCATCATTGACTTCGGCAAGATCCAGAAAAGGACTATCAACAAACCACTCAGGGTATTCGGCATGGGTGCTGTCTTCAAAATCTTTTTTTGCAGCAGATACCGTAAATCCTATCGAAATTAAAACTAGTGCGAGTAGTCGAATGACGAATATACGATGTTTAATTTTAGAAGGTGAATTATTCATAACATGATCCTCACTCTTCCTTAAATTTATTATTAATTATTTGCATTGGTTAATTAAGTTTCGATACAAATAGTTTAGCTCAATTTAATCAATCTATTAAATAGTTATAGGACACCCCCCTACTTTTAGGCCATTAGTAGCATTTAGCAAATAGCTTAACTGCATCAATCACCCATACTATTAAGATTTAAAAGGTTGAATCAACATTTGATCAACTCGTGAGTCTTTTTCTGCACGAAATGTCTCTATACCAATTGCCATTTCACGGTGTCCCTCTCTTGGCTGCGGGCAGTACGTTCCTAAGATGCGATCCCACCAGGGAACACTGAAGCCGAAATTGCTATCGGTTTCAGCTTTAATCACAGAATGATGCACTCTATGCATATCGGGCGTGACTAAAAACCAACGAAGTACGCGATCTATGCGCTTGGGTATTTGTATATTACTGTGATTAAACAACGCTGCTGAGCTCAGCAAAATCTCAAACACAAGAACCGCTATCGCAGGTGCTCCTAGCAACAAGACGAGAACTATCTTTATTAGCAATGAGAGTATTATTTCAATCGGATGGAATCGTATGCCTGTGGTCACATCAAATTCCACATCTGTATGATGCATTCGATGTAGCCTCCAAAACCATGGTATTGCATGGAATAATCTGTGCTGAAGATAGATCACAAAGTCCAATATCAGAATGACTAAAGGAACAACCAGTAGCATCGAAAGGTTAATTGAGTTGAATAAACCTAGAGAATGTTCCGATGCGTACAAGGCAGCACCAACTGGTAACAGAGGAACAGCAAGGCGAATAAGTAAAGTATAGATAAGCATCATACCGAGATTATTTATCCGACGGTGTAGTGTCAGCTTAGATGTTTTTCGGCGAGGTAAAAAAACCTCCCAGATAGCCATTACAACGAATAATATGAGAAATATTGAGAGTCGCCATACGCCCTCATTACTAAACAATGAGTCAATCATACTTAGTACTTCGAATTAACATGTAAATACCTTTGCAAAGCAATTTCTGTATTGTCCATTTATAGGATACAGTGCGTAAT
>RCNF010001252.1_pt1 | contig 13354 bp, 7 predicted proteins | sample 2041311 | NCBI WGS metagenome assembly RCNF01 (sample SAMN09708228, study PRJNA481090) | Marine sediment metagenome, whole genome shotgun sequencing project. | biome: marine sediment; feature: ocean; material: sediment; isolation source: Sewage treatment plant 2 marine sediment (STP2) ... | reverse complement strand
ATCTCAGCCCTTTGTAGTGCTGGCGTCTCGCCGGCACAGAGACCACGAACCATCGGGAAACAGGGTTTTTGCAAGAGGCTCAGTTCTTAATTACCATCACACCGCTTCGAGCCGTGACTGCGATGGAATTCAAAATTCAAAATTGAGAATTAAGAACTGATGGTGTCAATCTCCCGCTCCAGCTCACCGACCAGTCGATCCATCGTCGCAACCAGCGCGTCGACGGGTTCGGATGTGTCGAAGTCGACCCCCGCCTTCTGCATGAGGGCGATGGGGTGGTCCGATCCGCCGGAGCGGAGCAGATCGAGATAGTTGGCCACCGCGGCGCTGCGGCCCGCCTCGTCACCCTCGGTCATCCGCTGATGGACCAGGCTGGCTGCGGCTTTCGATGTGGCGTACTGGAAGACATAGAAGGGCGAGCCGTAGAAGTGGGGAATCCTCGCCCAGGTGTTGCGGTACCACTCCTGGTCGTCCATGGTCGATCCAAAGAAGTCACCGAGAATGCCGAGATAGATCCGCTGCAGCACCTCCGCGGTGATGGGTTTCCCGTCTTCGACCTCTTGGTGAGCCTGGAGCTCGAAGTCGGCGAACATGGCCTGGCGATAGAAACCGGCGGCGATGTCGTCGATGGCGTGCTGCAGCAGCGTGATCCGTCGCAGGGGATCGGTCTCCCGTTCGAGGAGGAGATCGAGGTAGAAGTCCTCGTTGGTCATCGAGGCGACTTCGGCAACAAAGATGGAGTAGGACGAGGTTGCGAATGGCTGTGCTTCGTTGGACAGCACGGTGTGCATGGTGTGACCCATCTCGTGCGCCACCGTAAAGGAGTCGTTTATGGTGTCGGCGTAGTTGAGCAGCATGTAGGGGTGGACACCATAGACTCCGGCCGAGAATGCGCCGGATCGTTTGCCCTCGCTCTCGTAGACATCGATCCATCGTTCTGAGAACGCGCGATCCACCGTCGCTTGGTAGTCCGGGCCGTAGACCGCCACAGATTCGACGATGAGCGGTTGGACCTGATCGTAGGGAACGGTCCACTCGACCTCGACCAGCGGCAGATAGGCATCGAAGTAGCGGTAGCGTTCGAGACCCATCGCCCGGCGGCGTAGCTGGTGATACCGCTGCAGCGGACCTGCTCCGTTCTTGGCGGTTGCGATGAGGCCCTCATAGACCGACCGCGGAATATTGTCCTCGTCGAGATCGGCCTCCAAGCACGACTCGTAGGACCGTGCTTGGGCGAGATACCAGTTGCGCTGGAGAATACCGTTGTAGATGGAGCCATAGACGTTGGGAAAGGCATCGTAGACCGAGAAGTGGCCCTTGAAGAGGGTCTCCCGGTCCTCCTGCTTGCGTTGGGAAAAGAGCCCCTGCATGAAATTCGCGTGGCTGGCGACGACTTCTTCACCGCTGGAGAGGGTTACGGTCGGGAAGTCGATATCGGCATCGGCCATCATGCTGTAGGTCATCGACGGGTTCGAATTGAAGCTCGATGAGTAGGCGAGCAGACGTTCGCCCTTCTCGTCAAGGACGTGCTGCTGCTGGCGGTAGCTCTCCTCGATACCGAAGCGGTAGGGAGCGAGGGCGGGGGTGGCGTCGAGCCACTCGCGCATGGTGCCCTCGGGGATGCGCAGCAGCTCGGGTTGGTACCACGCGGTGGCCTGCCGGAACTTGGCGAGGACGATCTTGACCCGCTCGAGGAAGGCCTGGACGTCGTTGTCGCGGGTGTCCTCGGTCCGCGTCAAGCTCGGATACTGATAGACCTTGTAGAGCAGTTGGCCGAGTTGGTCGGAGAGTTTGGATGCCGCCAGGATGGTGTCGGGGCCGTCTGAAAGGGTGCCTTCGAACTCCTGGTAGCGCTCCATGAGGCCTTCGAGATCGCCGAGGCCGGCTTCCCAGGTCTCCCAGTCGGCGAAGATGTCATCGAGGTTCCACTTGAAGCGATCTGGAATCAGCGCGCGGTCGCGGGTGTCGGGTTTGAGTCCGGAAGTCTCGGTCATTGGTCTCTCCTGTCCATGCAGTCCTGAACCCTAGCCTGCCCAGGCCGAGCTGTCTACCACGCCTCGCTCCTGTTCGAGTGCACGGTGGCATCGCGCCCATCGCAGCCCACAGATCACACAGATGACACAGATGGACTCATCGCACCATCGCAAGGAGAAACCGCAGATTCCGCGGATGGACGCGGACGAATCGTGACCGGCAAGACCACAAATACGGAAATACGTGCCAGGCACCCCTTTTGCCTTCGATAGAACCGTAGGCGGGTCCTTCAGGGCCCGCCTCAGAGTCCCACCGGTTGGGTGGTTGCGACGGCATCTGCGCACATCTGCGCCCGCGTCAGCCTCTTGTAGCGCAGGCGTCCCCGCCTGCGATGTCGATGGGTCCTTTCCAGATCCGGCGAGTCCCATTGGCGCGTTCGACGCGCCACCGCAATTCGCGAGGCGAATTGCTAGAACAACGCCGACCCGGTGATGGTCACCACCGGTCCCGAACGGTCATCGGGCCAGGCGACCTCGACCCTGAGGATATTGCTCAGGCTCAGACGCGAGAGGTCGAAGAGCAAGCCGGCGCCGGCATCAACGCGGACACCGTCGGTATCGGCGCCGATGCGAGGGTTCCAGGTCTTTCCCGCATCGGCGAAGACCACGACCCCGACCGAAAAGAGGTGGAGGACATCGCGAAAGACGACCGTTCGCCACTGTGCGTTGATCAGGGCTCGACCGGTGCCGTCGAAATAGTCGGGGTCCCAACCACGGAGGCCGACATCGGCGCCCAAGGTGAGCTGCCGATCGAGTTGGAGTTCGTGTGAGGCGTCGGCCAACAATCGAAACTGAAAACCGCGTTCACCGACTTGAACCGCGGCGAGCTGGACCCCGAACAGGACATCTTGCGGATCGCTTCGGTCAAACCGCCCGGATAGCCAGGCGTCGCCCATGAGCAGCCAGCGCCCTCGATGATCGGCGATGGAAAAGAGACCGTCGAAGAGTACTCTGCTGATGTCACCGCCGAGCGCAGGCCCCGAAAACGTGGCGCCGAATCTGAAGGTGGGACCGAGGCCTACATCCTCCTGCGACGACCACGCACGAAGGCCGTAAAGCACCTCATAGTTGTCCGCAATCTGCTCGTAGCCGATCCGGACTCCCGAGATGTCGAGGGGTTTGGGGGAGGGATAGGGATCACCGGTTTCGACCCATTGCCAGTCGTCGTAGTCCACCTGCCGGGCGTCCCAGCCGATGTTGAGTCGGCGAATGACGGAACCGGTGTCACCGAGTTGAATCCCGTACCAACCGCGGAGAGACTCGGAATTGCGGCGTCCCTGGACCACTGATTCATTGGCCGAGTAGAGGTGTTCGGTGAGTTCCTCCGATATCCACTTACCACCCCAGGCCCGGCGGGTGTCGAGGGAGTAGAAGGGCCGATTCACCATGATCCTTTTGAGATAGCCGTCGGTTCGGTTCTGGTATTCGAGTTCGCTGGTCCAGCGGGTGCCGAAGACGTTCGGATCGGCGTAGGAGAAGTTCCAGCTGTCACGCTCAACATCGGAGTCGTATCCGAAGCTGAGTTCCTTGCCCCAGCCACCGAGGTTCTCCTCTTGGATCTGAACGCCGAAGGACCCCCGGTTGCCGGACAGGCCCGCGTCGGCCCCGATCTGCAGGCTCCACTGGTCGTGGGTCTCCACGGTCACTTCGACGCCCCCCTCGATCTCACGGGCGCTGATCAAGACCGGATTCATGATGCCGAGAGCCCGGAGCAGGCGGGCACACTCGGCGGCTTCCGCAGCGCTGTAGGGGTCGCCCTCCTTGAAGAGCAGCATGGATCGGATGAACCGCTCCCGCGACCGAATGTGGATAGCATTCGCGGCGCGGTAGGGCCACTTGGATGTCTTGGGATCGCTGGTGTCGAAGATGTTGTAGCGTTCGCACACGATTCGCATGACGGGCAGACCGTCGAGTTCCGACACCTCAGACGTCGACGCCATCGATGTTGTGGCCAACACCACGAAAAGGACGCCGCGAATGAGGCGCAGCGGCGGTCCGAACATCATCTGTCGATGGGGCGCTCTCGCCGGTTTCACCTGTTGCGTCGCTTGCGCGCCTTCTCGCGTTCGCGGACGAGCTCCGCAACCTGACGGATCCGCTTTCTTTCGCGGCCCTGTCTCATCTTCTCGGCGCGCCGGCTTGCTGACTGGAAGACCTGGCTCACCTTGAGAAACAAGGTCCAGTGACCCATGTTGGGCGGCAGTTTGGTGTTCTTGACCTTGCAGCCCCACAGCCGGGCAGTGGCGATGGCCGCCTTTGTGAAGTCGGCGTTGCGGAGATCCGACCAGCGAAGATCGGCCTTGTCCAAATCGATGCCCACAGCGTCGGCGAAGCGGAGATCCGCACCGTGGAGCTTGGCCCGGGGTGCAGTCACCAGGATCAAACTGGTACCGGATAGATCGGCTCCGGAACCCATGCACTCGGTGAGATTCGCCTGTTTGAGCTCGGCGTGGCGGAAGGTGGCGTCGAAGAACTTGGCGCCGTGGAAATTGGCGCCCTCCAGATGGGCGTGGCGAAAGTCCGCCTGTTCCAGATTGGCCTCGCGGAAGTTGACGGCGCGGAGCTCACACCGGGTGAAGATGGCCTTTTTGAGGTTGGCCGAGGCAAAGGACACGCGGCCGAGGCTGGGCGACCGGAAGTCGAGTTCGGCGAGGTTGGCGCTGTGGAGATCGCAGCCGTCGAAAACGGCGCCGATGAGGCTGGCCCCGCGCAGATCGGAGCTCGAGAGGTTGGTCTTGACGAAGGAGGTCTTGTCCAGATCAGAGTGACCGAGCGTGGCGCCCTCGCACTGTGCGTCGTTGAAGATCGCCTCGGTAAGGATACAGCTGTGGAAATTGGTGTTGCGCAGGGCCGCGCCGCTGAAATCGGCGCGGGACAGTCGTGAGTTCTTGAACTGGGCGTTGTCGGCTTGGGCGTTGCAGAACTTCGCGCCCTCGAGGCTGAGGTCGACGAGTTCGACGCCCTCCATCACCGCCTTCTCTGCGTTGATTCCGCGCATGATGGTCTTTTCGAACCGGGCGCCGCGGAGGGAGGCGGCCACCAGGAGGGCGCCCGAGAGGTCCGCCCGATCAAGGATGGCGCTCTCGAGATTGGACCGCGAAAGATCGGCTCGACGGAGCACCGCCCGAGTGAGATTGGCGCCGCGGAAGGTGGCTTCACGCATCGACGCATTGCTGAGGTCGAGATCGGACATGTCGAGGAATTCAAATCGCACGTTGTTGAGGATGGTGCCCACCATGGAGGCGCCACGGACCTTTGCGGCCTCGAGGATCGCACGCGAAAAGTCGGCTCCGTCGAGATTGGAATCCGAGAAGTCGGCGCCGCGGAGATGGGCCTTGCTGAAATCAAGACCGCGGAGATCCATGCCGGCGAGGTCGGCATCGATGAGATCCGGTGCGATGTTCGGGTTGGCCGTTCGCCACTCATTCCACTGACCGGCTTCAAGCTGCGCGACATGATCTGGATTGGCCATCAGCCGTTGCTTCCATCCCTTCTCTCTAACGGGGCTCCGTCGCCATTATAGCCGTCAACCCCTGTAGGGAAGAGAATCATCGGTTTTTGACGTTGGCGTAACATGGATGCCATGGATTCGTTTCTCACCGGAGGCAACCGTTTTTCGCTCTTCCAACTCGTATTGGGGTTCTGGCTGGCTGGCGCCGTTGTCGCCCATCCGGCTTCTCCACGGGACATCGGGACCACGTCAGCGGAACCGGTGTCCGGACTGTGGGTGGTGAGTTGTGGCGAGTACGCTTTGGAGGACCCGCGAAAATCCGTGGAAGCGGCGGGCGCGACGGTGCTGGCGCATCTCGGCCCCTGTCAGTGGCTGGTGTCGGGCGACGGCGCAGTCATTCTCGATGCATCTGGAATCGGGACGACACGACCGTGGCGACCTGCCGATGCGGTGAGCCCGGAGTTGAGAGGACTGGTCGCTTCGCCCAAGGCGATCCGGTCAGAGGAGGTTCTCGTTGCCGTCGCCCTCGCTCCGGGAACACCGACGGACTCTCTGGTTGCGCGAATCGAAGAGATCGGTGCGGCGGTGAGTTGGTTGGATCATTCGACCACCGTGACGCCCCAACTCGGTCTCAGGGTCCCACGCGATCGGCTGGCCGCCTTGATCGAAGAAATCGAGCAGACTCGGAATCTCGTATGGGCCGAACCCCAGGCGCCGGTCCGCCTGCTCAACGACGCGTCGGTCTGGCGGTGCCAATCGGGCGAGCCCGAAGCCACCCCGATTTTTGACAGCGGTCTTCGCGGTGAGGGTCAGGTGATCGGCATCATGGACACCGGGCTCGATGTCGATGACTGCCGATTCGATGATCCGGTGGTGGGACTACCCGCCATCAACCAGGCGAGTGGGATCGAGACCAACGCCGAACACCGCAAGATCCTCGCCGTGGATTTCCATTGGGACGCCGACTGGCCGCCGCAGCCCATGAGCTGGGATGACCACGGCCACGGGACCCACGTCGCCGGCAGCGCGGCCGGAGATGTGCTCGGTAACCAAGCTCACGACGGCGTCGACGGCATGGCGCCGGCCGCCAAACTCGTCATCCAGGACGGCGGAGCGTTGGGTGATGACTGTGCCGATCTGCCGGGCCTGGGGTGTCCGGTCAAACCCCTCGAGCCCGTGTTGCAGCAGGCGTGGGCTCAGGGCGCCCGCATCCACACCAATTCCTGGGGCGACGAGGAGAACTTCCTGCCCTACGGCCGCTATACCGAGCGCACCGCCGATGTCGATCGATTCATGTGGAACCACAAGGACACCCTCGTGTTCTTTGCCGCCGGCAACTCCGGTCCGGATCGGGATACCGTGATTTCGCCGTCAACCGGCAAGAATGTGGTTTCGGTCGGGGCAACCCTCCACGGAGACTTCGAACCGACCTGCACGGTCGTGTTTTCATCCAGGGGGTGGACCCACGACGGGCGGATCAAACCCGATGTCCTTGCGCCGGGGATGTGGGTGATGTCGGCGGCGACGAACTTCGTCGTGCCGAGCCCCTCGTGCGGCAATGCGCAGAACTCGGGGACCTCCATGTCCGCTCCCACTGCCGCCGGGCTCGGCGCCCTGGTGCGGCAGTACTTCACCGATGGATTCTATCCGGCCGGATACGCCAGAACCGCCGATGGTTTCGAGCCGACGGCGGCGTTGATCAAGGCGGTGCTCATCGCATCGGCGGTGGATCTGAGCACCAGAGGCTGCCCAGACGAACCCATCCCATCACGCGATCAGGGTTGGGGTCTCATTCAGCTCGATACCGCGCTGGCTTTTGAGGGAGACGGGAATGGGCTCGTGGTGGACGATCACCGCGAAGGTTTCTCAGCGCCGGGTGACGAATCGGTGCGGATCCAGGTGGCCGTGGCCGGGACCGGCCCACTCAAGGTCGTCCTCGTGTGGACCGATCCGCCGTCATCGAGTCTTGCGACAACAAATCTCGTCAACGATCTCGATCTCGTGGTCAGCGGTCCGGGCGGTGTGTACCGGGGCAATCGCTTTTCCGGTGGAGTCTCCGTTCCCGATGGCGAGCCCGACCGGCTCAACAACGTCGAGGTCGTGTATCTCCCGGTAGCCGAGAGGGGGGTCTGGATCATCGAGGTCTCGCCCCACGCGGTCCCCGTCCCGGCGCAGGACTATGCATTGGTGGTCGTGGGCTCCGTGCGCCGTTTTGAAGCGCCGCGCACCGCCGCCGGAAGGGTCGTGCCGTGAGGGTGGGCAAGGGCGTCAGTGCGTGGTTTCGGTCGCCGGCCTGGCTGCTGTCGTTGGTCGCGGCAATGGCCGCCCTTGGTTGCGGCGACGGTGCGCCCGCAGCCCGACGAGTCCTGCTGATCAGCATCGACACGTGCCGGGCCGATCACCTCGGCTGCTACGGCCACAAGGCAGAGATCACGCCGAACATCGACGCCGTCGCCGCCGATGGTGTCGTCTTCACCGAGGCCTACGCCTCGGCGCCGCTCACCAGGCCGGCGCACTCGACGATGCTCACCGGGAAGATCCCGCCGCAGCACGGGGTCCGCGACAACGCCCACTACGTTCTCGGCGACGAACAGACGACCCTGGCCGAAATCCTCGCTTCGAACGGGTTGACCACCGGGGCGGTGGTTTCGGCGTTCGTGCTCGACTCCCGTTTCGGATTCGCGCAGGGGTTCGACACCTTCGACGACGAGTTCGCGAGTCCGTTGACCGAGCTCGGCGCCGACTTCCGGCTCGGTGGGGAAACCAGCGCGCGGGCGGTCGACTGGCTTGCAGCCAACGGTGATCGGGACTTCTTCCTCTTTCTCCACTTCTGGGACCCGCACGTCGAATACCACCCGCCGGAACCCTTCGCCGGCCGCTTTGCCGGCGACCCGTATGCAGGAGAAATCGCCTACACCGACCACTGCATCGGCCGGGTTGTGGATGAGCTCAAATCCCGAGGACTGTACGACTCCACCGTGATCGTCATCACCGCCGACCACGGCGAGATGCTCGGAGAGCACGGCGAGGCCACGCACGGTTTCTTCGTCTACCGATCGGTGGTCCGGGTTCCGTTGATCATCAAACCGGCGGGGCCCGCGGTGAGCGCCCGTTTCAACCGCACGGTCAGTCTGGCGGACATCGTGCCGACGGTGTGCGCGCTGCTCGGGGTGAGTCCGGTTCCCGAGACGGCGGGCCGGGACCTCTCGCCGTTGATTCACGGACGAGCATCGGGGGCGGACTCCCGGGGCGTCTACAGTGAGAGCCTGTGGCCGACAAAGTACGGCGCCAACCCGCTCATCAGCGTCGTCAGCGAAGGTTGGCAGCTCATCGAGACCACCCGACCCGAGCTCTACGACCTCGTCAACGACCCGGAGCAGAGCACCAATCTGGCGGTGAGCGAGCCGGCCAGGCTGGAAGAGATGAGGCGGCAGCTCGAGTCGTTCGGGGTCGATGACGGTGTCACAACGGAGGAGGCCGCTGAACCGTCGCTCGATCGGGAATCGCGCGATCGGCTCCGCGCTCTCGGCTACACCGTCGACTCGGCGGTCAGGGAGGGCGGTCGAATCGACGCTTCGCTGGACGATCCCAAGGACCTGATTGGCTACCACCTTAAGGTCTGTGAGGTTGAGACGTTGATGGGGGAGCACCGTCTCACCGAGGCTCGGTCGCTGCTCGAGGAGATGATCCGCGAGCGGCCGGATGCGCCCCTGGTAAACCTCGACCTGGGGATGGTCGCCCTCGAGCAGGGGGCGTCGGCCGAAGCCGTCGCGCACTTGGAGCGCTATGCGGCAATGCAGCCGCAATCGACCTTCGCTCACCTGGAGCTCGGTTTCGCGTTGGCAAAGGCCGGCGATTCCGACCGGGCCATTGCGAGCTACCGGACCGCGGTCGCCATCGATCCCAGCTACGGGGAAGCGTTGGCGAAGCTCGGGATCGAGCTCAATCGGGTTCGCCGCTTCCGCGAAGCAGTGGAACCCCTGCAACGGGCGGTGGCGATCAATCCGGAGAGCTCCGAGGCCCACGCTGCACTGGGTGTCGCCCTGGCTCGCGTCGGACATCCTCGAGAGGCGGAACCGCACTACCGAGAGGCCATCGAGCTCGCACCCGAGGACGTCGCCGCGGTGAACAACCTCGGGCTCTTCCTCGTTGTCAACGGGCGGGCCGAGGAAGCGGTGGAGTTGCTGCTTTCGGCCGTGGACTCCTTCCCCGACAGACCGGAGCTGCACTTCAATCTGGCCCTCGCGTATCGGCGCCTCGACCGGGTGGACGAAGCCGTCGACCACTACCGCAAGGTGGTGTCGCTCGCGCCGGATGCGGTCGCCGCACACCTGGCCCTCGGCGAGCTCCTCTATCAGCGCGGCGAGATCATTGAAGCGGTGATGCACTTTGAACGCGCGCTCCATCTCGATGAGGACTCGCCTCAGGCGCTCAACGGCCTCGCCTGGGTCTTCGCGACCTCTGAGAACATCGGGAAATCGGATGTCGGGCAGGCCGCGTCGTTGGCCAGACGAGCCTGTGAGTTGACCGGATATGGCAAATCTTCGTACATCGACACCCTGGCGGCAGCGTTGGCCAGAGCCGGTCTTCACGCCGAGGCCGTGGACACCGCTCTCCGGGCAGCCGAGTCGGCTCGAAGCGCCGGCAACACCGCGCTGGCCGAAAACATCGACGAGCGAATCGAGCTCTACCGCCGCGGCGGCGACCTGCGCTCGACGTCGGAGCGGTAGCGGAGTGAAGATGCGCAGCCGCATGCAGGATCGCGTGTCCGGGGCGTAGTGGATCTGGACCGATGACGGGGGATCACCCAACGTCTGGGTGGTTCTTCGCAAGGAGTTCGATCTCGATTCGCTGCCATCGGAGGCCTCCGCGGCGACGCTACGGCGTGGCAGTGACAGTGCTCGAAAGGTACGCGGACAGCGTCTCCAGGGGGATGCCGCCGGATCCGACCACCGCGTTGTTGACCGCTTTGAGATTGAAGTTCTCCTCCAGACGTTCGCGCTCGTTCTTGTAAGCCTCGTCAAAGACCCTGAACCCGATGAAGTAGGACGGCAGCTGGATCGGGGAGAGCAGAGCGCGATGCCAGAGGTTTTCGGCGAACTGGGGCGGGAGGAGCCCGGTTTCGACGGCAAAGACGCTGAGCTGATCCCTGCTCCATCCGCGGCAGTGGACCTGAACGCTGACATAGGCCCGGACGGCGTTCTCAAGGCGTTTGCGGAGGTGGGCCATCCGGGTGAGGGGCCGGTCGTCGTCAAAACCCGCATCGAGGGTCATCTGTTCACAGAAGGAGGCCCATCCCTCGGTGAAATCGTCGCCGACGAAGAGCGGACGGATCCGGCTCGGGTGACCCGCGGCAACCTTGAGCTGGAGATAGTGCCCCGGGTAGATCTCGTGGGTGATGATCATGGTGTTGAAGTGGGTGTTGAACGAGCGGTAAAACCCCTCCTTGGCGGCCTCGGGCGCCGAGTCGGGCACACTCGGCAGATAGAAGAGGGTCTCGGCCTCGGGGTCGAAGGGTCCGGCGCTGTAGACCCCACCGACGGCCGCTCCGGCAAAGTGGCTGGGTGAGAGTGCGGTGAAGAGCGTCTCGTGTTCCGGAAGATCGATGAGGTCCTTCTCTACGAGGAACAGTCTCGACCGATCGATGAGATCGAGGAACTCCTGGAGAAACTCCTGCTGGTCGGAGGCGCGGTGGTCCTCCATCTCGGTCAGAATCGGTTGGATGCGGTCGTTGAAATCCTCGGCGCCGTCGCCCCACACGCGGCGGGCGAGATCATCCATCAGCTCCCTGACGGTCTCGATCTCCTCCATGGCGATGCGCTCCAAGATATCCGGAGTCATCTCAGGGCCATAGGCGAGCGCAAGCTTCCGGGCATAGAAATCCTGACCGTAGGAGTCGTCCAGATCGAGGCTCAGATCGCTCTCGAGCCAGTCGGCGAGTGTGTTCAACTCGGTGGCGGTCTGCGCCGCGACAGCCGCGAGGGCGTCTCGGTTCGAATCTTCGTCCGAAATCTCGAGCGCGGCCAGGAGAGTGCCTTCGAAGAACGATGCGGTCGAGCGGATGTCGCGGATCGATGACTCGGTGGCGGAAGGCCGACCGTTCTCCAGATTGTGTTTGGCGGCTTCGCACAGGCGCTGCAGACCCTTCAGGCGGTTCATCACCGCTTCGATCTTCATGTCGGGAGTGAGATTCCCTCTGACCAGAACCGCGGTCAGGGCGTGGTTGACGAGGTTGGAGTATGTCTGGGGATCGGTTCGGTGGGCCTGTGCCTCTCCCCATTGAAAGAGCTCGCGACCGATCTGTCCCTCGATGATTTGACGGTCGATGGTCTCCTCGAGTGACGCGGCTTCCGGCAGGATCTGGACTCGGTCGAGAGCCTGACGATTGAACTCGAGCCACGCGTCGATGGTCGGTTGGGAGAAATCCTCGAAACGGACGGCCGCCTCGGCCTGACCCGCCGTCAGGGCCCGAGAGGGATAGAAACCGGTCCACGCGACGAGATAGTCATCTGCGATCGCGCGAATGGAGTCGGCGGGCAGAGGGCCTTCAGCTTGCCCGCACCCAAGGGTCAGAAGAAACGCAACGCTGATGAAGACCAATCGTCGAGGTGTCATTGATGTGCTCCGTGCCGGGTTGTTATTTAATGAGAACGCGGGACGGGTGCCTGGCTCTCTTTTCGTCGCGAAAAGGTGCCTGGCACCCCTCCCATCGCGCCAAGTGCGAGTGGCCGGATCATACATTCCAGCCGAGGTCATCCCACTCATCGAGAGCCGGCGGGATCGGTTGAGGGCCCGCGCCCTGGACCGACTGATCGAACTCCACTGCTGCGCCGGTCATCATCCCCGACTCGTCGGAGGCGAGGAAGGCGATGGCTTTGGCGACTTCGCGCGCCTTGAGCAACCGACCGAAGGGCTGTTTCGCCTCCACTCCGGCCAGCCAGTTCTCGTCGCTGCCGTGGACGGTGCGCTGGATCGTGTTTTCGCCGGGGGTGTCCATCCAGCCGATGTTGAGGGCGTTGACCCGGATGCGGTGGCGCATGAGCGCATAGGCGGCGTTCTTGGTCATCACGGCGAGGGCACCCTTGGAGATGGAGTAGGGCGAGAGGAAGGGCATGCCGCCATAGGCCGAGACGCTTCCGATGTTGACCATGGAACCGGCGACACCGTCGCGGAGCATGAGTTTGGCGGCCTCCTGCATCAAGAAGAAGGGCGCGCGCACATTGATGGCCATGACGGAATCGTAGACATCCGTGGTCGTGTTCAAGATGGACCCGCGGGTGGTGGCCCCGGCCGAATTGACCAGTACGTGAATCGTGCCGAAAGCCCCATCGGCTGCCGCGACCAGCGCACGGCAGTCGTCCACGCTGCTCATGTCCGCGCGGATGAAGATCGCCCGGCAAGTGTCGTTGTCGAGGCTCGCGGCGACGGCTTCTCCACGCTCCTGGTTGCGTCCGGTGATGACGATCCCCGCGGCGCCGCGTTCGGCAAAAAGGCGGGCGGTGGCTTCGCCCAGCCCCTGGGTGCTGCCGGTGATGATGACGATCTTGCCTTCGAATTGATTGGTTGTTTCCATGTTCACTCCTCCGATTTGCGCGCCTCTGAACCCGGTTCTTTCATTGCGCTCCCCGAGAGTGCCCCCCGTAACATTGTTCGGCCCCATGGCGCTGCCTGCTGAGACGTGTCCGTTCCGAACAATGTTACAAGCGGCACGTCCGTTCGATGCCAATTCCGTGCGCCCCCGACAGAACGCGGGTCGGGTGCCTGGCTCTCTTTTCGCCGCGAAAAGGTGCCTGGCACCCCTCCCATCGCGAATCTCGAAGAGCTCGCTACACCATCTCCCGGATCTTCGCCTGGAGCTGCTCGGAATCGA
>RCNF010001251.1_pt1 | contig 13355 bp, 10 predicted proteins | sample 2041311 | NCBI WGS metagenome assembly RCNF01 (sample SAMN09708228, study PRJNA481090) | Marine sediment metagenome, whole genome shotgun sequencing project. | biome: marine sediment; feature: ocean; material: sediment; isolation source: Sewage treatment plant 2 marine sediment (STP2) ... | reverse complement strand
CTCGGTTTCGCTCAGCTCGTCCTGATTCGAAAGGACAAATCGCCTGAGGTATCCTTCCAGCGATGCGTCGTCGCCGTTGACGTCGCCCGCGACGCGTTCGGAGCAATGGGACGAAGGCAGCCCGAGCAGCTCTGCGGTGATGGGCCCGGACTCGTGCAAAATCACTGCGCGTTCGACGGCATGCTGCAGCTCGCGCACGTTTCCCGGCCATTTGTAAGTTCGCATCGCAGCAACCGCGTCCCTGTCGAGCTCGAGTGGTTGGCGGCCGAGCTTCGTCGTGGCCCGTGCGATGAACACTTCGCAGAGCGCCGGGATATCGTCTCCGCGTTTGCGAAGCGGCGGGAGCTCGATCTCGACCACTTTGAGGCGAAAATACAGATCGGCCCGGAATTCGCCCTGTTCTACCAGCATTGGAACGTCCCGATGCGTCGCCGCGACCAACCGGATGTCGACGGACTCGGCCTTGCGAGCGCCGACGCGCCGAACCTCGCGCTGTTGAAGGATTCGCAGCAAGCGCGCCTGTGCGGCCTGAGACAGCTCACCGATTTCATCGAGGAAAAGCGTCCCGCCATCGGCCGCGTGCACGAGCCCTTCCTGCCGGCTGAGCGCCCCCGTGAAGGCGCCCTTCTCGTGTCCGAACAGCTCCGATTCCAGCAGCGTTTCTGGAATCGATGCGCAGTTCACCGGGACGAACGCACCCGAGCGGGCGCTCTGGTTGTGCACCGCGCGCGCGATCAGCTCTTTGCCTGTGCCCGACTCGCCGAGGATCAGCACTGAGGCTTCGGTCGGCGCGACTTTGCGCGCCCAACGGAGGGTTTCCTGCATGGGGCTCGATTCGGTTGCGACGATGTCGTACGGATCGGCGTTCGAGCTCTCGTCGCCCAAGGCCATCGCGGCGCGATGCCGAAGCACCCGCTCGACGGCCGCGCTCAGCTCCTCTGGCTCGAAGGGCTTTGACAGGTAGTCGGCCGCGCCCCGTTTCATCGCGTCCACCGCGGCGCTCACCGAACCGTAGGCCGTCATCACGATGACGGGGACCTGACCTACGCGTTCGAGCAAGACGTCACCCGCCTCACCGGCCAGCCTCACGTCCGTGATCACCAGGTCGAAGCACTCCGGTCGCTCTTTTTCGGCTGCGGCGACACTCGCGACGGCGATGAGCGCGTGCCCATCCCGCTTGAGGATGCGCTCGATCTCCGCGCGGATGACCCGCTCGTCCTCCACCAAAAGGATCTTCGCCACCGGTGATTAGTACCAAAGGACTGTAGCGTCCTTCAATCCCTCAATTTTCATAGGCTTGGAGGGTGATTGTGAACCGGCTTCCGCCGGACCGACGTGGCTCATAGCGGAGCGAGCCCCCAAAGCGCTCTACGATCTGTCGGGACACCGAAAGGCCCAGCCCAGTGCCCTGGCCGTGCGACTTCGTCGTGAAAAAAGGCTCGAATACGCGGGCGGAAAGCTCTTCGGGAATACCTGGACCCTCGTCGTCGACGTCGATGAGGACCGAGCCGTTCTCTACTCGTGTCCGCACGTAGACGGTTGCGCCGGATGAGCAGGCTTGCCTTGCGTTGTTGAGCAGGTTCACGAGGACCTGAGTTAACCCATCAGGGCTTGCCATGGCGGGCGCGTCCACGGAGAGATCCAGGTCGATCCGACACCCTTCGGTCTCGAGCTTCGCGAGCTCGGCGGCGTTGCGGACCACCCCCGCGACGGGGATTGCCTGCAGCTCGACCGGAGTTTCATCGAGTCGGCTGAAGGTGAGCAGGCTCTGCACGATCCCGTGAATGCGCTGCGCTTCATCCACGATGATGCCCAGTCGATCCGCGGCGTCGGCGGCGCCCGGGTCGGTTGCCAGGTTCTTTGCAACCATCAAGATCCCGGTCAGAGGGTTGCCGACTTCATGCGCCACGCCCGAGGCCAAGGTGCCGATCGAGGAAAGGCGATCTTTGTGTGCGACGTGCCGTTCGAGCTGTCGTAGCGCCGTCACATCTTCGACAACAAATACTCGGCCCTCTTCGGACTCGCCTGGGATGGTCGCGGTTTGCGCACGAAGCTCGATTTTTCCATCACCTAGGTCGTATTCACGTTCGATGACCGAGCCGGTCGGCTGGTGGGCGAGCTCGTCGAACAGCGGCCACCAAGGATCTGGCATGTCATGCATCGGATGACCGCAAATGTCGTCTTCATCCAAGCCCGACATGCGCTCGAGCTGTGCGTTCCAGATGACCACGTCTTCGTGGTCATCGACCGTACAGACGCCCACGGGAAGCTCAGACATCAGCTGAGATAGATAGCGGCGGGCCGCCTGGGCCGGCGAGTTGCGCTGGGACCCCGCGGCGTACCGCGAGTCGAGCTCTCGGAAAGCGCGCAGCCGTTCCGCGAGCGCATCTGCACGGACCGGTCGCCCGCCTTGGACATAGGTGCGGGCAGCCAGGGGCCCGATGCGCTCGCTCAGCCGTCCTTCGAGCTCGGTGATCAATCGCAGGAGCTCCGGCCGGTCTCGCGGCGGCCAGTACACGTCGGCTGCGGCTGCTGCCTGGTAGATCTCCTCGATTGCGGTTCGCTTTCCGACGTACGAGGTCAGGCGTTCCTGAAGCGACTCGGCAGAGTCGGGCACCTGCAGGAGCCGAGTCACGCGCGGTTCACGACAGGCCTCCGCGGCGTTTCGTTCCTCGGGAGAGCGCGCGGTGAGCAGGGAGACGCCCATGAAGACGAACGCGTGCGCCGTGAAGCTCAGCCAGATGGCGGGCCCTCGCGCGGCCGGGTCGGTAAAACCAAAGAGCGCGTAGAGCCGAGAGACGTCGAGCTCGACGCCAAACAAGGGGGATGCGGTCAGCAGCGCCCAGGAGCTCGCGCCCACGACTAGACCCGCGAGGACTCCGGCCCGCGTCGCGCGCCGCCAAAAAAGCGCACCGAGCAAGCCCGGCAGCAGATGCGTGACCGCGACGAACGAAGCAAGCCCGAGATCGACCAGCGAGCGCGTCCGCGGCAGAGTGAAATGGATGAGCAAGCCGGCGACGACGACACCGATGATCGTCGAGCGGCGAAAGACCGCCCAGCGCGTCAGCAGCGACTCCGGACTCGGCCCGAAGCGTGGCACGAGATAGTTCGCAACCATGCCGCTCAATGCGATCGACGACACCAAAATCATCGCACTTGCGGCCGATACGGCTCCTAGGAACGCGAGCGTTTGGAGTGCCGGCGAGCTTTGCACGGCGACGAGAACATAGACGTCGGGCCGAACGCCCGGAGCTGCCAGGTCGCGGCCGGCCCAGTAGAGGATCGGTACGGGTAAGTTGATCGCGAATAGGTATAGCGGGAGCGCCCAGCGAGCGGTCTTGAGACTGCGGGGGCCAGGTCGCTGGACGAACGCTACGAAGAACTGTCTGGGAAGCAGAAACGCTGCGCAGAACGTGACGAACACCAGTGCGATCCAGGAGTCGCCCATCACCGGGTTCACCATGTTCTCGACGAGATCGGGTCGCGCCTGGAGATACTCGTTGAGGTCGCGAGCGCCCCCAAAGACGGTGAACAAGACGGCGCCGCCGACCACCAACAAAGCGATCAGTTTGAAGAGGCTCTCGAACGCGAGCGTCGCGATGAGCCCGGGCCGATGGGCGCGGCCGTCCGCGTAACGCACGCCGAGCGTCACCGCGAACGCGCTCAGCAACAGAGCATAGACGGAACCGAGCTTGTCGCTTGGTTCCTCGCCAACCAGTATGGCGGCGCCGTCCGCCACCGCACGGAGCTGCAGCGCGATGTAGGGCAGCAGACCTGCGACCATGAAGAGTGAAACCGCAGCGCCCAGGGTGCGGCTTTGGTATCGAAAGGCGAAGACGTCGGCGATGCTCCCGAGCCGATACCTGTCGACGAGCTCTGCGACCGGCGCCCAGAGAAACGGGATCGCGATGCAGGACAGCGTGACGCCGAAGTAGATGGCGAGGAAGTCGTAACCCTCCGTCGCCGCAAATCCAACGCTTCCGAAAAGCGTCCACGTCGTTGCATAGACCCCGAGGGCGAGCGCGTAGCTGAAGCGGTTTCGCCCCAGACGCCCCCAGCGCGGCGAGCGTTCGACGAGCTCCGAGCCCAGGATGTAGAGCCCGAGCAGCGCGACCGAGAGAAAGAAGAGGATGAAGTGATTAAGCTGCATGGTCGGTGCGATGAATCAGCGCCACGACCGCAATCATCCCCAGCCAAAATGCAAAGGGAGACCACCAGGTTTGAAGCCAGACGGCCCGCACCGGGGTCGCGATGAGCACGATCGCAACCGCGAACAGAAGCAGCGCGCGCTCTTGCTCCCTGTTCATTTACGCGTATCCGATCGCTTGCAGGCGTTCGGTGACTTCGTCGAGGATGACGGGATCGTCAATTGTCGCGGGCATTTTCCACTTCGTTCGATCCGCGATCTTCTTCATGGTGCCGCGCAGAATCTTTCCGGATCGGGTTTTCGGCAGACGTTCGACGACGATCGCGGTCTTGAACGCCGCGACGGGTCCAATCTCGTCGCGGACCATCTGGATGACTTCCGAGACGACGTCGTGCTGGGGGCGATCGACTCCTGTGTTGAGCACCAAAAAGCCAAGTGGAATTTCGCCTTTCAGCTGGTCGGAAACGCCGATGACCGCACATTCGGCAACGTCTTTGTGTGCGGCGATCACTTCTTCCATACCGCCCGTCGACAGCCGGTGCCCTGCGACGTTGATGATGTCGTCGGTTCGCGACATCACGTAGACGTAGCCGTCCTCGTCGATGTAACCGGCATCCGCGGTCTTGTAGTAGCCAGGAAACTCCGTCATGTAGGAGCTGACGAAGCGGTCTGGGTCGTTCCAAAGCGTCGGCAGAGAGCCAGGCGGCAGTGGGAGCTTGACCACCAACGCGCCGGACTTTCCGGCCGGGAGCGGATGGCAGCCCTCGTCGACGACCTGAACGTCCCAGCCCGGCACGGCGACCGTTGGTGAGCCGTGCTTGATCGGGAGCTGTTCGATGCCGAGGCAATTTGCGCAGATCGCCCAGCCGGTTTCGGTTTGCCACCAGTGGTCGATGACCGGTACCCCAAGCTTTGCTTCCGCCCATTTCAAGGTATCGGGGTCAGACCTTTCGCCGGCTAAGAACAAAGAGCGCAACGTGCCGATGTCGTAGTCGCCGAGCAGCGCGCCGGTTGGGTCTTCCTTCTTGATCGCACGAAACGCGGTCGGCGCGGTGAAGAGGCAGTTTACCCCATGGTCCTCGACAACTCGCCAGAACGCACCCGCATCCGGCGTGCCGACCGGCTTCCCCTCATAGAGGATCGTGGTGTTTCCGTTTAGAAGCGGTCCGTAAACGATGTAGGAGTGACCAACGACCCAACCGACGTCGGAGGCAGCCCAATACACCTCGCCAGGCTCGACGCCATACACATTCCGCATCGACCACTGAAGCGCGACAGCGTGACCTCCGTTGTCGCGAACGACCCCCTTGGGGACGCCGGTCGTTCCCGAGGTGTAGAGGATGTAAAGCGGATCGGTTGCGGCCACCGGCACACAGTCGTGTGGCTTGGCTGCGGCCACCGCGTCTTGCCAGGAGATGTCACGGCCCTCGGTCAACTCACACTCGCAGCTTTCGCGTTGCCGGATGATGCATGTCTCCGGCTTGTGCTTCGACAGCTCGATCGCCTGATCGAGCAGCGGCTTGTACTCGATCACACGCACGCCCTCGATGCCGCAAGACGCAGAAACGATGATTTTGGGCTCTGCATCGTCGATGCGCGTTGCGAGCTCCTGCGGAGCAAAGCCGCCGAACACCACCGAGTGCACGGCGCCGAGCCGGGCGCAGGCAAGCATCGCGATGACCGCCTCGGGGATCATCGGCATGTAGAGCAAGACCCGGTCGCCCTTGACGACGCCCTGCGATGCCAACGCGCCGGCGAAGATGGCGACCTCCCGGCGTAGCTGACGATAGGTGTACGTTCTTCGTTGGCGCGTGACCGCGCTGTCGTAGATGAGCGCAGCTTGGTTCCCGCGCGTTTCGACGTGCCTGTCTAGGGCGTTGAAACAGGTGTTGAGCTGCGCTCCGGTGAACCAGCGATAGAACGGCGGGTTCGAGCTATCGAGGACCTTGTCCCAGCGCCGGATCCAGTCAATTCCTTCTGCCTGCTCGGCCCAAAAGCCTTCGGGGTCCTCGAGCGAGCGGCGTCGCATTTCCAGAGTTGCCGACATGTTGAAGTTCTCCGGCGGGCCACACTACCGTGGCGTTCGGTCGAAAGCGAGTGTCTTCGAACGAGAGGAGCGGCCACGGGGGTTGACTTCGTGCGTCAGCTAGGCAGTCTTTTCGGCAGGAGACTCGTGCATGAAGTCTAGAATTCCTTATTGCGGGCGCATGTTCGCATTCTCCGTGGTCTTGGCTCTTGGATTGTCGCTCATGGGTTGCAAGGCCGATCAGCTCAGTAACCGAGGAGCCGAGATCGTGCTGCTCTACGACGAGCCGCTAGACTGTGAGAACCTCGGCGAGGTGATCGGTCACGGAGGCGGGCTAACGGGCGCCTACTCCAAGCCATCCATCAATGCAGAGTCCGCCGAGAACGACTTGCGTAACCAGGCCTCGGAGAGAGGTGCAACCCATCTCTTGCTGCGTACTGAGGAAGTCGCACAGGGAGATGGCCGCCAGCCGGACGAAAAAGACACGGAGCCTGCCTTGGCGCACGGCTATGGAACTGGCTCCAACGTGACGGTCACCGGTACGGCGTTCAAGTGCCCGCCCGGTGTGGCTCCAACGACGAGCTCGATGTCGATTCAGCGGGGGACCGCACTCGTCGAGATTCAGAAGCCCACTTCGATTTCCATGGCGCCCCTCGGGCCGTTGAAGAGCGTGACCGTCTTCCAGAGGTACCCGCGTCCATCAGGGGGCGGCATGGCTGAGACCGAGCAACTCAAGCTCGAGGACCCGGCGGAGATTCAGCAGGTCGTCGATTCCTTGCAAGAGCTGGCTCTCGATCCGATGAAGTTCATTCCCACACACCGCGTCGAGCTCGTGGGGGAGCTGGGCGTTCAATCGCTGCTCTATGGTTTCGGGTATCTTCAGTACGCGGGCGAGGTCTATCGACTCACGACCGGTAATTTCGAGTTGGTCCTGCGGCTGAGGGAAGAGCCTCCCGCGCCGAAGCTCGAGCCGCGGCCACCGATGGTGGAAGAATCGGCCGGGCCCTAGTCCTCCGAGCCGCCTAGGTGAGGTCGAGCCTTTGGACGAATCGGCGCAGATGGCCGATCGCGCTGGGCATGTGAGGGATGAACCCCATGTGACCCGTTGGGTACCAATGGATCTCGGGCTCCCCCCAGCGTCCCCACATTGCGCGCATGTCATCTGCATCGAAGAAGCGGTCGTGCTCTGCTGCGAGAAGCAGAATGCGTTCGCGGGGGACGACCGGTTCGAGCTCGTTCCAGCCGATCCTTTCGAAAAAATCCCCGAAGTCCGAAGGAGTCCAGCCAAATCGAGCAAGGTCCTTGCGCATGGCGCCCAGCACTGGGGCGTCTCGAAGCAGCGCGCCCATGTGCATGTGCGCGATGAGCGGTGCAGCAAAGGCGAAACGTGGCTCGACGCAGGCGAGGGTCGCGGCGAATGCGCCGCCGAGTGAAAGGCCTGCTACGCCGACCGGGCTCGGCGACTCGTCGAGCATGACCGAAAGAAGGGTTCGTGCATCGAGAACGGTTTGGCGCATCGCCTCGAAGCTTCGCACCACATCGGCGGTCCAGAAGCGCTCCCCGTCGTAGGGCGAGCTGCGCGGCTTGCGACGGCCGTGATACGGCGGCTGAAGGTGAACGATCTCGACGTTTAGCGTGCGAGCGATTGCGCCCAACAAGCCGTGCTCTTCGAGCACGGTTTCGGGCTGCATGTAGCCATGGATGTAAAGAAGGCGCGGACGACCTTCGGTCCCCTTGGGACGAATGCGCCTCGCGTAGACCGTTTGGATGCGCCGGCTGCGCTCGTGGTAGTGCGCGTTGAATGAGGGCTCGAGCGGCTCGTGCGGCGAGGCGAAGGTCAAGTCCTCGTTATCGAATCCGGGCAGCGACCAGCGTCGCCTCGTTCGGACGCGCGGAATCCCCTGAGGCGCCGGGAACAGCTCCTCCCGCGTCGCCTCTTCGTAGACGGAGAGGCGATCCAGGGTGTTGCGTGGACGCGAGCGCAGCAGTTGCAGAGGCCGGACGAGCACGCCGGCGAGGTCATCTAGATTCGGCAAGCAGCCCTTCCTTTACTGCGTTCTCATACTTGCCTTTGACCGGCGGCGCCATGGCAAGCTCTCTTTCGGTCGCCAACCCTGGGTGCTAAGAGTCGCCGCGTGACTCCAGACCTGGCGCACTCTGATTTTAGCAAACCGCTCCAACCTCCGGGCGGAATGATCATTTGGGTCTTCATTTTCATGGAGCTGCTTGCGTTCGGTTTGGCCTTCATCGTGTTTGCTGCGCTGCGCGCCGAGAACTTGGCGGACTTCGAGGCCTCGCAGCGTCAACTCAACCAGGGATTGGCGCTGATCAACACGTTGGTGCTCCTGACGAGCGGTTACCTCGTGGTCTTGGCCAATGGTAGCTACGACCGTGGAAACCGGCGTCACGCGAAGCACGCGTTGCTCGGTGGAATCGCGCTGGGCGTGACCTTCGTCGTGATCAAGGCGGTGGAGTACCGAGACAAGATCGCTGACGGGCTCACCACTGGCGTCAATCAATTCTTCGACTTCTACTGGCTTTTGACAGCGTTCCATCTGTTTCACGTGCTTCTCGGTATCGTCATCCTCGCCTACATGGCGAGGAAGATTCACCGGGGCGAGGCGTTCGCCGCCGAGGATTTCAATTTGCGAACGGGCAGCGCCTTTTGGCACATGTGCGACCTGATCTGGGTGCTTCTCTTTCCCATCTTGTATTTGATTTGAGCCTGAAATGAGTCGCTTCGTCATCAAGGAAGGCATTGTTTGGTTGGCACTGGTTGCGCTGACCATCTTCGGTTTCTTCAACTATGAGGCGCAGGCTCATAGCGTCGCATACGTCGTCCTTGCGGTCGGCCTGGGAAAGTTCTTCCTCATTTTCATGGACTTCATGGAGATGAAACGCGCACACCGCGCTTGGCAGGTCGCCATGACGCTATTCGTCCTGCTGCTATTCGGGGCGATATCGCTTAGCCTCTGAGACGCGATGGAGCTTTCAGTCGAGCGGTGGCGGGAGCGAGGGCATTTCTCGAGATTGCGCGGCCACGATATCTTCTGCGTAGATTCAGGTGAGCTCGATAAGCCGACGATCTTCCTCATCCATGGGTTCCCGACTTCGTCATGGGACTGGGCGCCGATCTGGGTGGCGCTCAACGAGGCGTATCGCTTGGTCGCGCTCGACATGTTGGGCTTCGGCTTCAGCGACAAACCCCACGCTCATCGATACAGCATCATGGAGCAGGCAGACATCTGTGAGGCATTGCTGGTCGACCGCAAGCTCACAGGGTTCCACGTGCTTGCCCATGACTATGGGGACACGGTCGCGCAAGAGCTCTTGGCACGTCAGAACGAAGGGAAGGGTGTCGGGAGCTGGCTTTCGGTTTGCTTCCTGAACGGAGGGCTCTTTCCTGAGACTCATCAAGCGCGCTTGATTCAGAAGCTGCTCCTGAGCCCGCTAGGGCCGCTGTTCAACAAGCTATCCACCAAGCGCACCTTCGACAAGTCGTTCAGCGCCGTATTCGGACCGGACACAAAGCCGTCGGACGAAGAACTGGAGGGATTCTGGCAGCTGATCAACTACAAGGACGGCAAGCATGTCTTTCACAATCTGATCACGTACATGAGCGATCGAAAACAGTATCGTGAGCGTTGGGTGGGCGCGCTGAAGGACAGCATCGTCCCGATTGGCCTCATCAACGGTTCGATGGATCCCGTGTCCGGCGCCCACATGGTTGCGCGGTATCGGGAAATCGTCAGCCGCGATCACTTCACCGTCGAGCTGCCGACCATCGGGCACTACCCGCAGGTCGAGGCCCCGGCCGAGGTCGTCAGCGCGTACCTTCGCTTCTTGCGGCAGCGCTAGGATCGACTCAAGCTCCGGTCGTGGCTGGCAATGACACTCGCGTTCTTCTCCTCGAAGGCATTCACGAAACGGCGGTGGACAGCCTCGCTGCGGCTGGGTACCCGAACGTCGAGCGCGTGACGCATTCGCTGACGGGCGCTGAATTGTCGAAAGCAATCGCCGACGTCGACCTCATCGGCATTCGATCGCGGACCCAGCTCGACGCTGCCGCGATTGCCGCCGCCAAGCGTCTCAAAGCGATTGGTTGCTTTTGCATTGGCACCAACCAGGTCGATCTCGATTCGGCTCGCCGCCAGGGCATCCCCGTGTTCAACGCGCCCTTTTCGAACACGAGGAGCGTTGCTGAGCTCGCCATCGCCGATATCATCTTGCTGATGCGCGGGATTCCCGAAAAGTCCGCCCGCGCCCGCCGGGGTGAATGGGCAAAGACGGCGCGCAACGCCTACGAGGTTCGCGGGAAGTGCCTGGGCATCGTCGGCTATGGCCGAATCGGAACCCAGCTCGGAATCCTCGCGGAGGGTCTAGGGATGCGCGTCCTCTACTACGACATCGAGCACAAGCTTCCGCTTGGCAATGCGGCGCCCGCCACCACGCTCGAAGAGCTCTTTGCCGAGGCCGACGTGGTCAGCCTCCACGTCCCCGGGACACCGGCCACACGCAACATGATCGACGCAAATGCGCTTCGCAGCATGCGCCCGGGCTCGCTCTTGATCAACGCAGCGCGCGGCACGGTCGTCGACATCGAGGCGCTGGCTGAAGCTCTCGCGTCTGGGCATATCGGAGGCGCTGCGATCGACGTCTTTCCGGTCGAACCCAAATCGAATCAAGAGATTTTCGAGTCGCCGCTTCGCGAATTCGACAACGTAATTCTCACGCCGCACATCGGCGGTGCCACCGAAGAAGCTCAGTTCAACATCGCCCGCGAGGTGGTCGCGAAGCTCGTCAAATACCACGCCAATGGCTCCAGCGTGTCGGCCGTCAACTTTCCGCAGGTCACCATTCCCGATCACGAAGGTCGTCGACGCATCTTGCATATCCACAGGAACGAGCCCGGCGTCATGGAGCAAATCAACCGCGTATTCTCGGCGCACGGTGTCAATGTTGCGGCCCAGTATCTAGAGACCTACGCAGACGTCGGTTATGTCGTGATGGACATCGAGCTGGAAAACGCCGTCTCCCTCATCAGCGAGCTCCAGGCCATTCCGGCGACGATCCGGGTTCGCATTCTTCGATGACGCTACCGGACTTTGGTGGCCGCAGTTGCGACGTCGCCGTCGTCCAGATCGGACTCCTCGACCCACGCCATGAAGACGGTGTAGCCGAGGGATAGAATCACTGCGCCGACGAACAAGCCGAGGATGCCGCCGGCCATGAAGCCGCCAAGCGACCCCATGAAGAGCACCAACATCGGCACGGACGCCCCGTGGCCCATCAGCAAAGGTTTCAAGACATTGTCGCTCAGTCCAACCAGAACGGACCAGATCGCGAATAGAACGGCTACGACGGTCGAGCTCGTATAGAACACGTAGATGATCACCGGAATCAGGATCAGCGTCGAAGGAAGCTGCATCACGGCAAGAATCAAGATCAGCAGCGTCCATAGGCCGGCCGCTGGCACGCCGACCACCAGCATCCCCAGGCCCGCAAGGAGCGACTGAATCGCGGCGACCCCGAGAACGCCTCGCGTCACGCTTTGTACGCTAGCGGCCGCCAACGCGGCGAGCTTGGGGCCGCGCGGACCCGCAATTATGTAGGCGGCTTTGTCCACCAGCCTCGCGGCCCGCTCCCCATTTGGAAGGATTGCGCCCGCGATGACGATCGCCACGATGAACATCCCGAGACCGATGCCAAGGTCGCCCACGCTCGACACCAGCCAAACGCCCGCGTTTTTCATGTACGGGGCGAGCTTCACCAAAGCGGTCTCCAAATTCTGAGACGCCCCGAGCCACAGCGCGTGCAGCTGAGCGCCGACAATCGGCCAGTTGGCGACGAAATCCGGCGGCGCTGGGATCTCGATCTGGTCGTCGATGAGATCGGTCGAGAGCCCGTCGGTTGATTCGACCAGGCTCGCTCCGAGGGCGAGGGTTGGAAGGATGAGCAGAAGCAGGGCCACCACGACGAGCAGCACGGCGGCGAGCTTCGAGCGCCCGCCCAGCGCACGGCTGAGCTTCGCGTAGGGCGTCTTGACGGCGATCGCGATCACGACGCCCCCAATGATCGGGTTGAGGAAGGGCGCCAGGATCTTCAGGCACCAAAACGCCAACAGAGCGAGAAGGCTCAAGCGAATCGCGGCCTGGGTCACGCGTCGCTCGAACGCGCGCTCGTCGTCCGTGGCTTTGCTAGGCGGCATCGCGGCGATCCTGCCACAATCCCCGCGGCGTTCCAATGGCTGCCGCGCGCCGTGCCGGCGACTGCTGCGCGTTCTGTGGAGCGCTAGCGCGTTGCTCGAAATATGGCATGTTCGCGCGAATTATGAGCAGCAAGATCACAGCAAACAAAGTCGTTACGCTCAACTACACCCTGCGCGACGACGATGGTGAAGTCATCGACCAGTCCAGCGACGGGAGCCCGCTCCTTTACCTCCACGGCGCTCGGAACATCGTTCCGGGCCTCGAGGAAGAGCTCGAGGGCGTGGCCGAAGGAGAGTCGATCAAAGCAACCGTGTCTCCCGAAAAGGGATACGGACCGCGCATCGGCGAGGCCCAAGAGGTTCCGCGCAACCTCTTCCCTGCCGACGCCGAGCTCGCGGCAGGGATGCAGGTTGTCGCGCACGACGATCAGGGTCAGCAGATTCCGTTCTTCATCACCGGCATCACCGAGGAGACGATCACGGTGGACCCGAACCATCCGCTTGCCGGCGAAACGCTGCACTTCGAGGTGACCGTCGAATCGCTCCGAGATGCCTCCGACGAAGAGATCGAGCACGGGCACCCGCACGGTCCCGGTGGCCACCACCACCACTAGCCCCGTTCGAAATCAGAAGAGCAGCTGGAGCTGCAGGTTGAACACAAAGCCGTTCCTGCGCCCGGCCTCCCAGCGCTGGGCCACCCACGCGGCTTCGGCAACGACCTTGAGGCTGTTACCGATGATGTATGACGTACCCGCGATCGCCAGCTGGTTGTCCGTGGTTCGCTGACCATTCTCGCCAAACTGTTGGATGGCAGACGCCGGGTCGGTGGCATTGGCGATCTGAAACGCACCGTAGCCCCTGCTGTCGCTTCGAAGCCAAGGCGTCAGGTACGTCATGCTGTACCGAAGCGCGAGCTCCCAGGTGAACGAGAATCGGTACCCGGTCTCTGCCATGAACCCCATCGGACCAAAGAG
>RCNF010001250.1_pt1 | contig 13358 bp, 11 predicted proteins | sample 2041311 | NCBI WGS metagenome assembly RCNF01 (sample SAMN09708228, study PRJNA481090) | Marine sediment metagenome, whole genome shotgun sequencing project. | biome: marine sediment; feature: ocean; material: sediment; isolation source: Sewage treatment plant 2 marine sediment (STP2) ... | reverse complement strand
GAATCCAAACGCTGGCTGCAAGGAGACCAGTTTGATGCGGTGATGAATTATCCAGTTACAATCGCCTCAATAGGGTTTTTTGCCAACGAGCATTTAAATATGGATGTTATGGAACGATTGGGAAATTACAGGGATTTTGTCAGACCTCTGACCGGGTTTGAGTTCTCAGACCGTATTAAGGAAATCTATAATTGGTATTCTCCTGCCGTTAATCAAGTGCAAATGAATCTTCTTGAAAGCCATGATACACCGCGGTTTATCACCAGTGTAAACGGAGATGTAGATTCCTATAAACTGGCAGCGCTGTTTATGTTTACTATTCCCGGGGCGCCAACCATATATTATGGATCTGAAATTGGTTTAGATGGATATATGGATCCGGATTGCCGTAAATCTTTTCCATGGGAAGAGCACAAATGGGATAAGGATCTTCTTTCTTATATGCAGGGCTGTATAAAGTTAAGGACAAAAAACCCAGCTTTAATGACCGGGGAATTTAACTTTCTCCTGGTCGAGGAAGATACTTGTGCCTTTGAACGAATTCTGGAGAATGAGCGTATACTGGTTTGTTTTAATGTAGCTGATGAGTTCAGGCAAATGGTTGTTCCCGGGAAAGATGCAATAATTCTATTTGGACAGGCAGATATCATCAATCGGGATGATCAGATTGAGCTCCGGATCGGACCCCGTCAGGGCGTTGTCATAAAGGGATAAATTTTCCTGTAATCCAGAAAGGTTTATTGTGATTCAATTTGCCAAGGAAATCAACACTTTTGAACCAAGTAAATTCAGATACACAGGGCATTTATGTATTCAAACTCATGTGTATATGGAGCGAAATATGGATTATGAAAGAAAAGTATCTGCTCTGGAGAAGATGTTTTTACGTACGCCATATTCTGTTGTAACAATGGTTGCCCGCATTAATGGCAATGTCACAGAAAAAATGCTAAACGCGGCAGTAATAAAAGTCCAATCGCGACATACAAATCTCAGGGTCAGGATAAAGGAAGACCAGAATCGGGTTTCCTGGTTTACATCTCAGGATGTCGATAAAATCCCGGTAGAGATTGTTGTTCGGAAAGGGCATGATCAGTGGATAGAGGTATTTCACGAAACCTGTAAAAAACCCTTCAAGTTTAACAGTAGACCGGCGATCCGGTTTATTCTGGTTCAATCCCCAACTGTGTCAGAATTGTTGATTTTTTGTCATCATATCCTGTGTGATGGATTATCCCTGGCATATCTTGCCCGCGACATCATGCTCCATCTGGGGGATCCAGATCAAGAAGTGGAAATTCTACCCGATCCAGTTCCCATTGATAAAGATAATCTTCCTGTCGGATTATCCATAAATCGAATTATTAAATTCTTTGTGGAGCGTATAAATAAGAAATGGGAAGAAGAAAAGATTTTTTTTGATCAGGAAGATTACGAAGCCCTGGCGCAAACCTATTGGGCGAAATATGAACACAGTATGGTCTTAGTAGAATTATCCGAGGAACAGACTACTACCTTGGTTGAACGATGCCGAAGAGAAGAGGTGACCGTAAATTCGGCAATCTCTACCGCCTTTCTTGCTGCTCAAATGATTGTTCAGGGAAAAAAACCGCATCATTCAAATATTGGAGTAGCCGGTAATTTGAGAGACCGGTTAGAAACACCTACAGGTGAAGGTATGGGATTTTTTGCGGGGTTGGTTTCTTTGAATTTTAACTACCAAATACAAACCGGCTTCTGGGATAATACTCGTAACTTTCACCAGAAGATTCACCCTCTCTATACCAATAAAAAGCTATTTCAGGATCTCCTGGTTTGGTGTTACCTTTCACCAGGTATCCTGGAATCCTTGAGTTATAAAATTCTTGGAAAGCTGGTTCCTCCTCAATTATCACGGTACAAAAAAATATCAGAATTCAGCAAAAGAGATGATTCTATCTCAGCTATGTTAAAAAGAGAGAAGATGGATTCCCTGGATCAAATACTGACAGGGACGGCAGTCACCAATCTCACCCGGATGGATTTTCCGCGGCAATATGGTTCATTAGAATTGGACCGCTTAATTATGAATCCCGGTGGAGCCTATCCTCTGGTGTTTGTTAATCTGGTCCTGGGGGTTGTGACCTGTTCTGGAAAACTTTCCATTGTGATTGAATACGCAGAGGACACAATAGAGACATCTGCAGTAGAAAAGATTAAGGTTAAGGCGATGGAACTGCTGTTTGAGGGATAAAATCTACTAAGTAAGAACCATGTCTTACAGGCGGTCATTAAGGTGTAGTTCAATCAAATTATCCAGGTCGGTTTACCCGGCTAAAGGACCTGTAAGCATGAAAGCCATTTGGAATAATGAAGTCATCGCCGAATCCAATGAAACCATTATAGTTGAAGGCAACCATTACTTTCCACCCGATTCAGTTAAGGCTGAATTATTAGTAGCGAGTGACAAGACCAGTGTCTGTCCCTGGAAAGGCAATGCTAGGTATCACAGCCTTGAAGTAGACGGAAAACAAAATTCAGATGCTGCCTGGTACTATCCGAGCCCTAAAGACGCGGCTAAAGAAATTACCGGCCACGTCGCTTTTTGGAAAGGTGTGCAAATCATCGAATAATAAATTAGAAGCACCCAATCAAGTCGAAGGACAGGGGCACCGTCCTTCGACCCCTGGCAATCTCTCCAGGTAATAACCTGATATTTCCCTTAAAAAAATATGACCACAGTTTTAATAACGGGCGCTTCGGGAAATCTTGGCAGCTTATTAACCCAACATATTCTGGTTAATGAACCTGAGCTGGATTTGATCCTGATGCAGCATCGAACAGAAATATCACCTGCTATTAGAGATAATCCTAGAACCGAGGTTCGCGAGGCTGATTTATCTGACTCTAAAACTTTAACATCCTGCCTGGAGGGAGTAGATAGTATTGTCCATTTTGCGGGCGTATTATTCAAGGCATCCCCGGAAGTATTTTTACACCAAACAAATACCGAATATTTTATGAACCTGGTTCTTGCTGCGAAAGAGAAAAAAATTACCAAAGTAATCCTGATCAGTTTTCCCCATGTTGAGGGACCCACAACACGAGAGTTTCCAGCAGTTGGACGATTGGATGGGAATCCATTATCTGTGCATGCCAAAACCCGGCTGGAAGAAGAAGTCCATCTATTTGAGGAAATCGAGACCCCGATTTCACTTAGAGTTGGCATGGTTTATGGTAAAGGGATCCTGATGATTGATGCGGCAAAATGGTTTGCGAGAAAGTGGCTGCTTGGTGTATGGCGGGAACCTACTGAAATTCATTTAATATCTAAAACAGATTATTGCAGAGCGGTCACCGCGGCAATAACAAATAAAAGCGCCAGAGGTATTTACCATGTCGGTGATGAGGGAGTGGACACCCTGCAGGCTTTTCTGGATTATGCCTGCAGTGTTTGGGGATATAAAAAACCCTGGAGAATGCCCTTGTGGATGATCTATTTTACCGCGGAACTATTTGAGTTTGTCTCAGAATTGTTTGGCACAGCCAGCCCTTTAACTAAGGACTTTATCGACATTGGTCGAGTTTCTTATTATGGAGATACAAGCAGCTTCAGGAGGGATTTATTACCAGATTTAACATACACCGACTGCCTCGCAGGAATTCAAGAACTGAAAATATAACCCGCCACTGGTAGAATTAAAGTGTAGATAGAGTATGGGATGAATATGGATATCATATTTCGGATATTAATCTTTGTTGTATTAGTACTTATGTTTACAATTTCTGCGTTCTACAGGAAACGTGCTCGCGAGGAGGGGGATGTGATCGAGCGCCGCGAAGAGGGAATTGGCGTAATGATAATTCGCCTGTTTTTTGGTCTATCTTTTTTAGCGGTTCTTCTACTGAATATTTTTTATCCCCGTCTTTTATTCTGGGAAAAATTTTCACTGCCGATATATTTCAGGTATATTGGAACAGCTATAGCCATTGGATGTGTGCCCCTGATCTGGTGGGTTTTTAAAAATATCGGTAAAAATGTCTCAGAGACCGTATTGACCAAAGAGGATCATGAGCTGGTAACCAGTGGTCCCTACCGTTGGGTTCGTCATCCCCTGTACGGCACAGCACTGCTTATGCTTTTTTCAATCAGCATCACCTTCGGGGATTGGATTCTGCTTATCAGCAGCCTGGTTGGATTGATCGCCTTCCGCCTGTTGGTAATTCCAGCTGAAGAGAAACAACTCCTGGATGCTTTTGGTGAGAAATACGAATGCTACCAGGCCAGAACCGGTGCTTTATTTCCGTGGATCAGAAATTAGCAAATAAACAGATTTTCAAATATGATTAATCTATACCTAATGGCTTATTGGGGATATTAGCCGATGATAAACTTCACTAAAATCATAATCGACGGCAGCTTATTATCAGTTCTTGCGTCAATTACTATTCTTGGTATCTTACGATTTAATCCACGGCTGTTTTTGCAGGATTATCCGGATGTAATCCAGGAAAGAGTACACCCCAAGACAGATCAGGAAAAACGTTTATCGCTGATGGTTGGTATTCCATTCTTGATACTCTTATTATTAGTTCCATTTCTTTCCACGCTGTCTCTCGCTAAACAAGTCGGGGAAGATAAATTCTTTTCATTATTTATTAATGCCTTTGGGGTTACTTTTTTATTTAACCTTGTTGATTTATTAGTGCTTGATTGGTTGATTTTTTGTTTGATCACACCAGACTTTTTAGTTATACCCGGCACAAAAGGGATGCAAGCTTATAAAGACTACCGATTTCATTTCAGGGCATTTTTAATCGGAACAGCTTTATCAATTGTTGCCGGGTTGGGGATAGCCGGGATCGTGTTAATCCTTTAAGTGTAAAAAGAAGACGGTGAGCTGATGTCAAATCCATTTAAGGAAATTAATGACGATGTTGGTTTTATTAAATCCCACACTTTGCAGCCCCAGTGGTACAAGATCCTGAAAGTGTTTCTAGTCCTGGGTTTTTTAGGAACACATTTGTTTTTTTATGGCTCACGCAAGACACTTATATTTTCTGGCCTATTTTTTTCTTTGAGCCTTGTGGTTCATATGTTGTATCGGATAAAAACCGAGAAATTTACGACAAGCTGGTTGGACTTCAACGTAACTGAAATAAACGGACAGCTTGAGTATGAAAGAATAGGGTTCTGTTATTATTCATTCATCTTATTCAACATCGTCCTGTCCCTGCTAGTCGCGCACATGGTATTCTGATTGTTTCATCTGCCCCAGGAATTAATAACAATCCGGGTGGAGATCAATAATTCCCAGCTACCGGAGACTCAACATTCCAAGAATCTCCTCCTGCCTCATGGCAGGATTGGTCGGACGGGCACTTAGAAAATTGCTCTCTGGTATATCTGGATGATCAGAGGGTTGTCGGTTGGGCTGCAATCTCGCCCATTTCAAGTAGACCTGTATACCTGGGGATTGGTGAAGTTAGTATCTATGTAATAAAAAGCTGCAGGGGCAGGGAATTGGGGAGAAGCTGTTGAGTAAATTGATAAATATCTCCGAACAGGAAGGGCTTTGGACTCTACAGGCAGGCATCTTTCCGGAAAACGAAATTAGCCTTGTTCTACATAAAAAACTTGGTTTTCAAGAAGTTGGGGTTCGGAAAAGGTTCGGCAAGATGGGTTATGGTCATCTATCTGGAGTCTGGCGTGACGTGGTTTTATTAGAAAAGAGAAGCCAGAATGTTGGGCTTAATTAAACAGTATTGATTATTATCGATCGGTCAAGTCAGATCAGATAGATTAAGCTTAGAGACCTTATTATTTTGATTGTGAGACTTTTCCACGATTTATGATGCATACAGGATGGGGAGGATTAGGTAATCAAACGCTTCCAGACAGCGTCTATATGCTATAGTACGTACCCAGTGATCGGATATTTCCGCTGTGATTGGCTCCGTAGAGAAAGGCAGGCCAGGCATATTATAAGAGGGTTCGATCACAACCTTGGAAATTATAGTAGAGCAATAAATTTCCCGTTTTGAATGGTTTAAATTAGTAGTATATGGAGGATTTGGATATGAATACAACACCATATAATGAACTGACTCCCGAAGAAGAAAGAGTCATTATTCATAAAGGAACTGAGCAGCCTTTCACTGGAAAATATGACTCCTTTTACGAAAAAGGATCATATCACTGCAGACAATGCGACGCTCTCCTATATCAATCAGTAGATAAATTTAAATCAGGCTGCGGCTGGCCGAGTTTTGACGACGAGATTGAGGGTGCAGTGATTAGGAAGCCGGATCAAGATGGGAGGCGGACCGAAATCCTTTGCGCCAACTGCGGAGGCCACCTCGGGCACGTCTTTGAAGGGGAAAAAATAACAGATAAGAATACACGACATTGTGTTAACTCAATTTCTTTAGTGTTTAAACCGGAGAATTAATCATGTCACATAAAAAAGCTTATTATGCTGGAGGTTGTTTTTGGGGAGTTGAACATCTCTTTCAAAGCAAAGAAGGCGTGTTGAATGCGGTTTCTGGATATATGGGTGGACCTCTGGATAATCCAACTTACCAGGACGTACTCACTGGCAAAACCGGTCATTTGGAAGCAGTTGAAATAACCTATGATCCCGATCAAGTGTCCTATCAGGAACTGACCAAGTTTTTCTTTGAGATTCATGATCCTACCCAGGCCAATGGCCAAGGGCCCGATATCGGAGCCCAGTATTTATCGGCTGTTTTCTACTCTTCTGAGAAAGAGAAAGAGATATCCCAGGATTTAGTTAACTTGTTAAAGAACAAAGGGTTTGATGTGGTAACTAATATAATCCCAGCGGAAACCTTCTGGATTGCTGAGGATTACCACCAGGATTATTATGTAAATAAGAATCAACAACCTTACTGCCATGTGTACAGGAAAAAGTTTTAAGAAATCGCATTAACACAACTTAGTATCAGATAACCCGCCTTCCCGGATCATCCACGGATAGGCGGGTTTTTATTTTATGGCAAGTTTTTCCCAAAACCAATCAATAAGGGTTACTATAGAATTTTCCATTCAAGCTCACGTCTAAGAGGTTATTGATGCGGACCATCAATTTGGGGAATTGGCCCCGGGTGAGTGAAGGGAGAGACGAAGATCAAGTATAATGGATGTGAGCAATAATAAATATAAGGAGCGAAAAATGTACGAAAAGAGTATTGAGCTGTTGAATAAAGCGGTTGCCGATGAATTGGTTGCTGTTCACCAATATATGTATTTCCATTTTCATTGTGAAGATCAAGGGTATGATTTATTGGGTAGTTTATTCATTCGAACTGCCATTGAGGAAATGGGTCATATTGAGAATTGCGCAGAGAGAATCATTTTCCTGGGCGGCGAAGTGGAAATGGTGGCAGCAGACGAAGTGAAGAAGATTCATGATGTTAAAAAGATGCTGGAACTTGCTCGCAAATTGGAAGAGGGGAGCGTTAAAGATTACAATATCTGGGCTAATGAGTGCTCTGCAAACAATGACGCGGGTTCACGAAAGGTCTTCGAAGGTCTGGTGACAGACGAAGAACGCCACTATTCTCAGTATGATGACGAAGTGCTTAAAATCGATAAATTCGGAGAGAGCTACCTGGCCTTGCAATCTATCGAGGGCAGCAAGAGCGCTGCTGAGGGACCAGCGGCCCAATAGAAACGATATCCAGGGAGCGCTTGAAAAAGCGCTCCTTTTTGGTTAAGCTTTGAGAGGGAGGTTATCCAAATGGTTTCAATCGAAAAAGCCCGTTGTTTTGTTCATGCCCACGGGAATATGTGGGAAAGAGCTTTGTGGGATTATTTATTTGATAATGGTCCAATCGAAAGAGTTCATACCTGTCTGTCCACCTATAAAAATAGTGACGGAGGTTGGGGGCACGGACTTGAACATGACATTAAATCCCCGCTCTCAAACCCGTTGATGTTGGAATTTTTACTATCAGTCATCCGTGATACAGGGATTCCATTTGGCGCCCTGCTGCAAAATACACCGGAGTGGGTGGATAAAATTCAAAAACCTGATGGCACCTTGGAAAATCCTCCTGACCTGCTGGATTATCCTCATGCTAAATGGTGGCAGGAAGGGCAAACAATGCCTGACTCCATTACTGGAAACTTGATTAAACATGATCTCTGTCCGCCAGCAGTCCATGAAAAGACCAAATCCTGGGTTATGGAAAATTTAACTCTGGAAAAAATTTCTTCTAATAACTGGTTATTCATGGCTTACCATGCATATGATTATTACTTTAACGTGAAAGATTTTCCTGACCTGGAGAAATATCAAGCAGCAACACTGGAGAACATATATACCTGTACGCTCGGCCATGAAGAACAAGGAGAAATGAATATGCTCTTCCCCTTTTTCCAATTCGCGGGAGACCCAGATTCCCCCGTGATCAAGGAAGCACCCCAGGGGATGGTTGATCAAATTTTGGACCACATGGAATCCTCCCAGAGAGAGGACGGCGGGTGGGATGATGAACACGGCCTGGCTTATTGGCAGCCCTATTTTTCCACGGTCATCCTGCTGGCGCTGAAGCGATTCGGGAGGATCTAGGCGATGACAGAACAAGAACATCTGAACGGCTTGGATCTAGCCATATGATTCTTTCAGGAGATAGTCGAACCGATTATCCCAGATGAATTCCCAGAATTAAAATACGCAGCCGGGCTTATTGGTTCTGGATCAGAAGTGCTGGGATTTGATGATCCGAGTTTATTTTCCGTCTTAATATTTTCTTTACCGTTCAAATTCATGGAGAATGAAATTGCCAAGAGGTTTTTGGAAGGTTTTCCCATTATTATTGATAATTCTATCGGCCTGTTCGGCGAACCCCAATGTGTTGTCCGGAGTCGTGACTGATGAATCCGGGCCTCTTGTGGGAGCGGTAGTCCGAATCCAGACAACAGAAGTGTTTGCGATGACAAATGAGGACGGGGTTTTTGTTTTTCGTGATCTTCCATCAGACACTCCGATAAAGGTAACTGCCTGGAAGTCCGGCTATTATATTAGCGGAGGAGAAAAGAGTTACCTGCCTGGCGAAAAGAATGTTGTGCTGGCATTACACAAACATACAGATAACGACTACCAGGAATACGAATGGTTAAGCGCATTTTCCAACGATGGGAATGATAATAATTGTCAAAACTGCCATTCCCAAGACGCCAATCCGTTGTCTAACTTGCCATTTGATGAATGGGTACTGGATGCCCATTCCCAATCTACAAATAATGAGAGATTCCTGACTATGTATGCAGGTACGGATGTTTACGGAAATCAGAGTCCCCTTACGAGAAAGGGTTATAACCGGGATTATGGTTCATTCCCCCTTCCCCCAGACCTATCTTTGCCCTACTTTGGCCCGGGTTATAAAATTGATTTTCCGGAAACCGCGGGCAACTGCAGTGCCTGCCACGCGCCAATGCAGGCTATTTCTGCTCCTTATGGAACCGATCCCACTATGGTAGTAGAAGGAGCTGAAGGGATTTCCTGTGATTTTTGCCATAAGATCTGGGCAGTAAACTTAGACGAAGAGGGACTTCCCTACCCGAATATGCCGGGAGTGCTTTCTTATGAATTCCGGAGGCCGGGTGAAGGACACCAGCTTTTTTTGGGACCTCTCGAAGATGTAGCACCTGGCGAAGATACCTTCTCTCCACTGCAAAACCAAAGTGAGTTTTGTGCTCCCTGCCATTCGGCGGTTTTTTGGGATACCCAAATTTATAATTCCTTTGGGGAGTGGCTTGATAGTCCCTACAGCGATCCAGTATCCGGTCAAACTTGCCAGGACTGTCATATGCCTACGGGTTTGACTGATCATTTTGCGTTGATTGATGAAGGGGGATTAGCGAGAGAACCAGTAACGATATTCAGCCACCTCATGCCCGGCGCTGCAGATGAAGATTTATTAAAGAACGCGATCTCGATGTCAATCGAGGCCTGGAAAGAAAATGGAGAAGTGAAACTTCAAGTAGCCATTTCCAATGATCAAACTGGACACCACATCCCGACCGACAGTCCCCTCCGCCATATGATCCTGGTTGTTACAGCTGCAGCAGAAGATGGTACACCGCTGGAATTAATTAATGGTCCGGTGATTCCGGACTGGGGAGGTGTTGGAGAGCTGGTTGCAGGATATTACGGCGGACATCCTGGAAAAATATACGCTAAAGTACTGGAAGAATTTTGGACGGAGGTGTCCCCCTCTGGAAATTACTGGAGTCCTACCAGGATTGTCAGCGACAACCGTATCGCTGCATATGAAACAGACACAACACATTTCAAGTTTGTTGATCCGAATGAGGGAAAAATGACGATCTATGTCAAGTTGATTTACCGGCGGGCGTTTATTGAATTAATGGACCAAAAAAGCTGGGATGTGCCTGACATCATTATGGAAGAGCAATGGATAATCCTCAAATAACAGCGCGGTTTCAAAGGAGAAGAAATATGAAATGCAGAAAAAGCCCCGGGCTAGTCATTATCACAGTTGTTCTGGTTTTGTCCCTTGGGATCCAGGTCAAAGCTGTCCAGGCCCAGGGGGGAGGTTTTTTTGAACCCTTTGATGACCCCGAAATGCCTGGATGGAATAAAACCCCTGGGGCAGAGATTGATGATGGCGTGCTTTTTATTGGATCTGAAAATTATGTTCATCGACAAGGAGAATGGAATAACTTGGAATTGTCCATGCGAGCAAGGCACATGACACCGGGAGATTTTGTGATCAGTTTCCGGGCTGCAGGCAGCGAAGGGTATCACCTGTTGTTGGGTATGGAATCAATCACCTTGCAGAGAGAAAGTAATGGAGAAGTGCAGCAGCTGGAGAGCTCGGCATTTCCCGAAATCGGGATTGGAAAGTGGTTTGAGTTGACACTTGTTGCTCTTGATGAAAACATAACAGTGAGCATAAATCAGGGAGAACCACTCTTGGGAGTGTCTAACGTCGGCTCCTCCAATTCGGGAGGTCTGTCCATTCAAACTTTCCCCGGATCAGAAATTCAAGTGGACGAGATCAGCTTAATTATTCCTGGTGAGGAAGTTGAGCAAGAAGATAATCCTGAACAATCGTCCCAAACAAATACTGAAGGCTCCATAGTTGGTGATCTGCCAATAGAACCCTGGGTTCACACAGGAGGACCAAGTGGAGGATTAGGATATGACATCCGGATGGATCCGAGAAATACAGATGTGATGTATGTTACGGATGCATATGCGGGCGCATTTAAGAGTATTGATGGAGGAAAGAACTGGTTTCCTATCAACGATGGGATCACCACCAGGGTCGGCCCTTCGGTAGATGGTGTGCCGGTATTTAGTTTGACGGTAGATCCTAATAATCCTGATACGCTTTGGGTTGGAACAAATGTTGGTGGCGGTGTTTTCCGAAGTGATGATGGGGGAGAATCCTGGCGCCAAATGACCAATGGTATTCTTGAGCAGAGTTTGGTTATCCGCGGTTTTTCTGTAGAGCCAGGGAATTCAGATGTAGTTTACCTCGCAGGCGAGATCGGGAGCTGGGAATGGAATGGGTCTCCACTAAACGGATTGGGTTTTGATCTCACTCGGGGTGCGGTTTATAAATCCACAGACAGAGGAGAAAATTGGAACCGTATCTGGTATGGTGATCATCTAGCTCGATATGTATTGATCCATCCTGACAACTACGAAAAATTATATGTATCAACCGGTATTTTTGACCGGGAAGCTGCTAACAGCAATCCTGAAACACTAGAACCCGGTGGTGTGGGTGTGGTGCGAAGCTCGGATGGCGGTAAAATTTGGGAGGCCCTTGGTGTAAGCCGTGGTTTTCGATACGACGAATTATATATAGGCAGTCTGGCAATGCATCCCACCAAGCCAGAAATATTATTTGCGGCCGCGGGTAGTGATGCCCACCTGACTGCTTTGGATTGGATGATAGGAGCTATCTATCGAACCAGTGATGGCGGTGATTCTTGGGAGCGCGTGTTGGATCTGCCAAACGCCAGCGCAGTTGAAATATGTGAGGGTGACCCCAATGTTGTTTATGCCGGCGCATCGAGCTTTTTTTACCGATCAGATGATGGCGGAACTAGCTGGCAAATCAAAAGCGGGACTGAGGGAGATTTATCCAAATATTGGGGACCCGAGGAGATTGTTTCTGGTTTTCCGATTGATATGCAATGTGATCCAGATGATCCGATGAGAGTTTTTGTAAATAATTATGGCGGGGGAAATGTGGTCACTACAGATGGGGGAACTACCTGGTTTGATGCCAGCGATGGTTACACCGGCGCTCAGATGGACACAGTAGTTTCTGCACCAGGAGCCCCGGCCCTAGTATTCAGCAGCGCCCGCAGCGGAATATTTAAAAGTACTGATGGTGGAGAAAATTGGGTTGGTATGTCGCGTGGTGCTGCTCGAGCAATGGAGGCTTACGCGATAACTGTTAATCCGTGGGACCACGCACACCTAATTGCTGAAGTTGTGGATGCCGGTGCAATGCCAAAAATTTCCTACGACAGTGGGAATACCTGGCATAATGCGAATCCCCAAGTGAGTAATATGGAAGGATTTCGCTGGGAAACCATAAAAAAAATGGCCTTTTCTCCAACGGAACCTGGACGCGTGATCGGAATTGAGGGGGAGAAAAAGTGCGACCAATATGGTACAAAAACCTGCTTTGAAAATGAGGGCATGGGTGTGGTTTATTCTAAAGATGGTGGTGAGAACTGGAGTATTTCAAATTTGCGGGATAGGCTGGCTACAGAGCTAATCTTTGCTCAGGACGGAAGTGCATATGTGGTTCTCTTTCTCAATGATCTTTACCGGAGTATAGATGATGGTGAGACCTGGACCTTGGTATCTGAGAATAATTCAATCAGTGTCCCTAACCGGGACCCTGATGGTTATCCCCCAGTGCTGATTTCGTTGGAGGTGGATCCAGAAGATCCATCCAGGCTATACGCCGGATATACAATCGGGGGTGTGAATGTAAGTGAAGATGGAGGGGCAACGTGGACACACTCCGCAGCCGGGATGGTTCCAGAAGCAGCAATATTTGACCTGGTCGCTGATAAGGCTCACCCCGGTGTGATCTATGCGGCCTCACGCCTGAGCGGAGTGTACCGTTCTGTTGATTATGGTGCAACCTGGCAGGCGATCAATGAGGGTTTATTTACCAGGGCAGCATTGAGTTTGTCCCTCTCTCTTGATGGAAGGTTTTTATATGTTGCTACAGAAGGTGGCGGAGTGTTTAGGCTCAGTCCTGATGGAAACCCACCCATCGCCGTTACGGTTGAGATTGGTGAGGATCAAGAAGAGAAGCAAGCTGATGAACCCGAACCAGATCAAATAGCA
>RCNF010001249.1_pt1 | contig 13362 bp, 12 predicted proteins | sample 2041311 | NCBI WGS metagenome assembly RCNF01 (sample SAMN09708228, study PRJNA481090) | Marine sediment metagenome, whole genome shotgun sequencing project. | biome: marine sediment; feature: ocean; material: sediment; isolation source: Sewage treatment plant 2 marine sediment (STP2) ... | reverse complement strand
CGTAAACATCAACGTCACGGACTCGGTCAAGATGGCACAAGCCGAAGGCATCGACACGACCGACCTACTAAATGCCGACGCATCGACGATGTTCGCCAACCTGGCAGAACTCCTCAAGACCGTCTACACAGACTCGGAGCTGACGTTCGAAGAAATCACGATCCGTGGAAGACCCGCTCTCGTCCTGCAACGAGTCACTTCGATTGGAGAAACGACCGATACCGCTATTGGGGTAGTAGTCGTCGAAGGCGACGGGATCATGACCGAAGTCTCTACCCACCAAGTCAGTCGTGATGTTGTCATTGCCATAGCCGAAGGCCTCCAGTCAGCTACACCGGAAGCATTCGCCGACTACGGCAGTAGCAAGTAACACACCGGCAATCGGACATGCCCCTCACCCACCAGCGACCGCTGTCCGGCAGCTAGGACGCATCCAACAGGACGACAGTCGCCACGTTGAGCGTTCGGCACCCCGCCCGCGGAAGTGCCGATCGGCGCTGCTAGCAATGGTGTGCGTTATGGCTCATGACGGTTGTTCTGGGTCGGTGTCAGCGATGGTGATTGGCTGTCCGGCCCGGCGATCGTCGGTGTCTGGCCGCGAGGGAACCGCCCCAGATGATCACTGGTAGAACTGCACCGATGACTGCTGCTGTCCATGCGCCGCCTGTGGGTACGATACATCCACCGCCGCCCTCCGGCCCGTCAACGTGACTGCCTTGGCCTTCGAGCAAAGCGTCAAGGCCACCGAGCTGCCCGCACGGGACTAGCCGGTCGTTGCCAATCCAGAGAGCCAACGAAATCGCAACGACAACTATGGAAACGACCGCGAGGGCCTCAAGCACCAGGCGTCGAGGTGTCGGCATGTGAGTGTCCCGTCTGTGGTCAGTGACGCTTGGTGCGTAAGGGCGCCGGCGGAATCGGGGCGACGCCTGATCGGGTGAATCATTGCTTCATTCTCTGTGTTGCACGATTGTGAGAGAGGCAAGAGTCCGTTCGACGCCCTCGGAACCCAAGCGGTCGAAGGTAGCGAAGAGGACCCCCCAGCCGGGATCGGCCCCATCGATGTCGATCTGAGCCGCGAAGTCGGGCCTTGGATCATCGGGTCGGAGGCTCACCTAGCTGTTGGTGGACCCGAGAGTGAGTTCATGTCCCCCGACGCGACCATGAGCGGTCAAGAATCGGATCCTGATCTAGCAGAGATCGGGCGGCACACCTTGTCAGCTGCCTCAAACTCGTCATCGCCTGCATCGACTTCGCTGAGAACGATCACGCCTCCCGAACTCGAGTAATCGGGGTCAGGCATGTCTATACCGTTGCTCCTCATGCACGCTGCATACTCAAGCACCGCATCTTCCGTCTCCGTCCGGTCAGTTGTGTCGGGAGCAGGCATGACGACACCATCGAGGTGTGCCCTGCACGCCTGCACAGCCTCTTCCATCCGGGCCGTCTCGACCTCGAACTCCGCAAGCTGCTCAGCTGTCACATCGTCACTGACATAGGAACTGAACGATGGGAACTGCGGGATGCCATTCGCATCAAAGGTCGGATCAGGGATATCGAAGCCCTGGTCACGGAGGCATTGGGAGTAGGCAAGAATCGCCTCCTCAACCTCAACCCGGGAGCTTGCATCGAATCCGTCGGTTGAGTCCTCCAACCCGGACTCGGCGTCGAGTTCGAGGGAAGCAACCCCCGTGTCGTCGTCAGGAGAGCACGCGGCGCCTATCAAGACGAGCGCCAAACAGATAACCACAACCGATAGCCGATTCCCGAATGTCATCATGCCTCCTTACCTATGGACGCATGACGGTCCCCTGGCGTTCCCTCCTGAATGGGGACTGTCACGTTTCTTGTGTAGATGACGTGGCGGGTTGTCATTTCACGTGTCGGGCGATGCGGTTGCCATAGTGCATGGTACGTGTTGAGGATGTGTTTCCATCCGTTGATTTGGCCGGTCAGGTTCGACCGGTTCTTGCGTCTGGCTGTTGCCACTAGGTAGAGGACCTTCATCGCTGCTTGCTCGGTGGGGAAATGGCTCCGATGTCGCACCGCCTGCCTGAACCTCGAGTTGAGCGACTCAATTGGTTGGCAAAGGCCACGCGGCGGCATGGCACTATTCGTCGGTGATTTCTCAAATGGCGAGATCGGTACCCCGCCTACTCCGCATCGGGCGAAATGCTCATCCAAGGAACACTCTCACTCGAGAACTGACAGCGGATCGCAACCACACATATCAATCACCACCACGCACGTTATCGACCGCCCAGCAGCGAGAGATATCCGGCAGATAGGACGCTCCAGCAGCATGACGATCGTCGCGGTGCGTGTTCGACATCCCGCTCGCGGACGTGCCGTTTCCGGGCACTCAGCGAACGGCGTGTTATGGCAACGGAACTGTTGATCTTTGCTCCGGTCTGCGTCGGCTACCTTGAAGCTGGTGACGGTGTAGCACGACTGGTCATCCTTGGCGCCACGGCTCCAGTCGATGGAAGCATTCGCCGATGTCGGTTCATCCGTTCGTGTCGTCCGGCGGTGGCGGTATTGCTGGGTCGTCGTAGGCGGCGGAGACACCGACGTCGGTGACGAATCAGCAGACCAGCCACACGCGGCCGCCACGACGGCCATCACCGCGACCACACCCACTACCCGAGTCTTCCTCATACCGGTTAAGACGTCCAGAGGCCACCGAAGGTTCCCGACCGATCGCCCATGAGGCGGCCAGACCAAGCGCACTCGGAGTCCCAAACCAACGGAGCCGCAAGCCAGGCCAAACCTCTACCACACTCCGCAGCGGCTTCCTCGCGGTAGACCGATCTTGGACGTGCCGATACTGAGCACTCTTCGAAAGGCTCGTTTTTGCCCGGGATTTGTTGGTCTGGGCGGTGCTGGTTCAACACGACCGAGTCTGCAAGCGACTCAGAGTGGATGACAGCCTCCAATCATTCGCGCCAGTAGTAGGTGTCGTCCCCCACATAATCTGCCCCGTAGTTACCCTCGGCATGCAACACCCAGACCTCATCCGCACCGATCGCGCAACGATCCATCTGACCTACCTCGCCATCAACCCCCAGCGCCACCAGACCTTCTCCGTAGCACTGATTCCCAACGCTCGGTAGCTCATGGATGTCACCGGGATCCAGCTGAACCACGAGCGCTGTCATCTCTGGATCCGCCAACGGATACTCGTGGATCTCTATGGGCTCATCCAACATGTTGCGAATCGCGGCGGGAAAGTGCGGGGGTTCTGTCATGTTCGCACACCCGGACGTGATCGTAGTGACGATGAGGGTTACCACGCCCACCGCCAGTCTGCGTTCTAGCCTTCGTTCCTGTCTAAGCAGGACGCCATCGCAAATATTGCTCACCACCAAGCGCATTATCGCGCACAACGGAGCGAGCTGAGCCAGCCGATGAGGCGCTTGTCGTCGATGACGATCGTCACCGTGAGTAGTCGACACCCCGCTCGCGGAAGTGCCTGATTGAGACTGTGGGCATGTTGCGGGGTTTTCCCGTAGCGTCGAGGTGCCGGCCGGCTGGCTCTTGAAGTGCCTGTCGCCTTGTTGGGTTGGCGCTGCTGGCGTGCGGGCTGGAGCGGCTGGTGGGAGGCGCTTGTCTGGGCCAATCTGGGCGAGCTTCGCACTCATGCGGCACTGCTCCGCAGTGTTCGGCGATGGGTATTGTGTGGAACCGTCGGCTCGCTTCGGGAAAGTACTGCTGATGCCTGATGTCTCGGATGCTGAAGTGATCGTACAGTCGTGGTCGACGCCTGAAGCTTTCGGGATGATCTTCGACCGCCATTTTGCGTCGATCCATCGCTATGTCGCCCGGCGCCTGTCCGCCACAGATGCTGATGATGTGGCAGGTGAGGTGTTCCGAATTGCGTTCGAGAAACGCCGCGGCTTTGACTCGTCGAGAGTTTCTGCGCTGCCTTGGCTGTATGGGATCACATCGAACCTCGTCCTCAAGCACCGTCGACGTGAGGCCCGAGCTCTCCGTGCGATGGCGAGGTACCGAACAGTTCATCAGCCACAACGCTGGAACGGCAACGTCGAGGATCTGGTCGATGCCCGTCTCGATGCGCAACGTTCACACAAACACGTCGTCGAAGCGCTCTTGCAGTTGACTGGCGAGGAGCGCGACCTCGTGCTGCTCGCCGTCTTCGCCGACCTGACCTATCGCGAGCTCGCTGAAGCGACAGGGCTACCCGAAGGGACCGTCCGATCGAAACTGTCGCGGAGCAAAGCCAAGTTGAGGGAACGACTCGGCCCTATCGGGGAAGAACTAGCCGAGCCACCAACATCACCTGCAGAGGGAGGAACCCAGTGAACAGCGATCTCGACTTCGTTCGTGAGCTGCGTCCGCACTCAGCAGACCCAACAGCCGAGGTGGTCCAACGAGAACGGGAGCACCTCATGCAATTCATTGAGAACAGTCGACCACGAACGACCGGACGTAGAACAGCAGTGATCGCTGCCGCCGTTGGAGTGTCCATCCTCGCCCTTGGCGGGGTTGCTGCAGCAGCCGGCTTGATCCCCGATGCGATCACCGACATATTCACTACCTTCGAGCAACGCGATGGAAGCATCGAGGTCAGCAGCGAGCAGGCCAACATGGTGGCTTCCGATAGTGACGGTACAAATGCGGTTCAGCTCTGGGTTGCGCCCACCGAAGACGGCAGTCGTGAATGCGAGTACGTCCGCTCCACTTGGGAGCAGAGCGATGGCGGCGGTGCGGCGGAAGACGGTCCCGTCGGATGCGAAGACAGTCTCCGACCGTGGACAGACTCATCCTTCGAGGTGGCGGGTCCGGCCGACTACCTGAGTTCACTCGACGTGTTCGCTATCGGGAGCCCCGAAGACGGCTACGAGGCAACAGCAGTCACAGGGGCAGCCCATCCAGATATTGCTTCCGTTGTTGTCGATCTCCAAGACGGCCAGCAACTGACCGTCGAAGTGACCTCACCAGAGGGATGGTTCGCCGTCATTGTTCCCGGTGACGCCACCATGGCCACACCCCTTGGTGTACCCAGCAACCCGGCACTCCATGTCACCCTTCTCGACAAGACCGGCAAGGTCGTGGCGAACCTCGACGATTGGTCACACTTCCGAGCACAGCCAATTCCCGGAACCCAATCAGACTGAGCGCGACGCCGCTGACTGGGGTCAAGGTCTTTCAACGCAAACCGATCTCAGGCACTCTGTTCCGGCAGTTCATTCGTCGAACCCATCTACAACGAAAAGACAGAACTGGCGGGTCCGATGTTGGCGCTGCTCTCCGAACTCATGACTTCTCGATCGGTGACAGGAATCTGATCTACTACGCCTTCGGCGAGTTCCAGACATACGCCACTCTCGATGATTGCCAGGTTCAGCAGACCACCGCCATCTGACTCAACCATGACTGGCAAATCGGAGGAGCGTCAACAACGACGACCGGCACCAGCGAGTGTTCGACATGCCGAGAGCGAGGTGCCGATCCCGGATGCTTTGCAGTTGTTCGTTGTTGCCCGGGATCAAAGTGATCAGCGTGGTCTCATTCGTTGGCTCGATGGAACTACCGGAACGCAATCGGGCTGTTGTGCGTCCATGGGCGACTGGGAAAGGAGTCGCCTTGACGCCGAGGGGTTGGTGCTGTGGGTGCGAGTGATATTCGAGTGGGCTCGACTTCGCCGGTGGTGAACGATCGGTCTGAGGGCTTCTTCTGGCCGGGATCGGGGTCGTTCTTGCTCGCGCTGGCTCTGTTGGTGTCGAGGAAACCGCTCGCCAAGAGACCGCGCCCTATCCTGCCCAGTATGAAGCGGATGTCGGTCTTGGTTTTCTGCATGACGGTCGCAATGGCGAGTGCGTCGTGCTCGTCCGACGGCGATGCCACGGGGGTTGCTTCCCTCGAACTGGACACACAACCCGAGTCGGAGAGCTCAGCTGACCTTAGCGACCTAAGCGATCGGGCTGAGGTTGAGGAGGCGGTGCTTGCCTTCTCCCAATGCCTCCGTGACAACGGCTTCGACGTAGATGATCCGACGTTCGATGCTGATGGCAATCCGCAGTTCCCGTCCTTCGGTGGCGGTGTCGTTGACGATGCGACCGCCGAACAGGTCGAGGATTTCGACGCTGAGACGGCTCGAATGGAAGACGCCCTCCAAGCGTGCCGAACCCACCTCGATGGCATCGTCATGACCGCTCCTGATTCTGAGGGACAGGCCGAGACGGAAGATGTACTGCTCGAGTACACCGCGTGCATGCGGGACAACGGCATAGACATGCCGGACCCCGATTTCTCTGGATCGGGGGGTGTAATCGAAATCGGCGATCAGGATGTCACGGACAGTCAGTTTGAGGCTGCTGACGAGGTATGCCGTCGGGTCTTTACCAGACCAGGTTCCGATTCCGGATTGCTGATCTCTAAGGGCGAGGTTGTTGATGTGAGGGTCCACCGGCGGGATTCTCTGATTGTTGAGGAGGGGGAGGCCACGATTCGCTTGATGGGCGCCTGGCACCGGTTCGCCGCATCTGGTTCGGTGATGACCACATTTGCGGTACCGGCGGCCAGGTTTCGCCCACCCGGTGTAGAACAGTCCTTCGAGACCAGCGAAGCAGCGCAGAACACTCACCACCCAGAACATTATCGATCGCCCACCGGCGTACCCGAACCGGCAGATCAATGCGGGGCGCCGCCACGGTTGGTGGTGGCGACGCCCCGGGTTCTATCGGCTGGCTCCGGCAACGAAGGTGGCGACGATGTAGGTGGCGTGCCGATCGAGTGATCGTCTCGCCCGGTCGTAACGCATCGTTGTTCTCGGATCGGCATGGGAGGCTGCTTCTTGGACGTCCCGCAACGCGACACCGGCATCGAGTGCGGCGGTGATAAACGAGTGCCGCAGCGAGTGCGGCGAGATGTTCTTCTCAATTTCCCCGTTCCTCGCCAACCGTTTAACGATCCGGGTCGCTGCGTGCCGGTCCAAGCGGCGGGTGCCGTCATGGTTCAAGAAGATCGGTCCGTCCTCTCGCTCCCCGACACACAGATCGACTGCTCTTGCGGTACGGGGCGCCATTGGAATGGTGACAATTTTGCCTCCCTTCCGAGTGATGGTCAGAGTGCGATGACCCCGTTCCAACCCGCGATCCTCGATATCGGAGTTGAGGGCCTCTGAGATCCGCAACCCGTTCAACGCCAACAAACAAGCCAACGCATGATCCCTCCCACCCGACAGTCCGGCCTGGACCAGAAACATGCCAAGCTCGTTGCGGTCCAACCCAGTGGCATTTGATTCGTAATCGACGCGGGGACGACGCACATGAACCGCCGGCGAAACCGGAATCAGTTGCTCTTCAAAGCAATACCGGTAGAACCCAGCCACCGTCGACAGACGCCGAGCCACAGTGGCACGGGCCTTGCCATCTGCCTCAAGACTCCTGGCAAACAACTCGATATGGGCCCGCTTCACATCAAACACCTTCAGCTGGTGGCTGTCGCACCACCTCAGCCACTGCCGCAAATCCAAGCCATAGGCCTCACGGGTCGTGTCGCCATATCCGGCTAGGAATCCAGCAATCGCTTGCCGCACGGCAAACGAGTCAATATCCGGGGTCCTCAACGCCGGAACAAACCTGGTTTCTGCAGTTGTCATCATGGTTCCTTCCCCTCACCAGAGAAGCAACCGACCTGCACCCCACAAATACAACGCCCCACACGCACAGATCGAACTAGAAACCTGTGAAATTGTCGTATTGTCAAAGCAATGGACAGCAGCCTGGAACTTAATCAATGGGTTGGGCAGCGCGTCCGCGTCGCTGTCGGAGACGCGTGGCTGCCTTTGTGTTCGCGGCGGCCGTCATCGTTGGTGCGGTGCTTGGACACTGGCGCCTTGTTCTCTCGTGACGTAGTGGTGCGCCGAACAGCAGCCTTTGCCGGCTACTTGTCTTTGAGTGCCGCAAGTACCGATGCTCGCCGCCAAAGCAGTCCCGTTGCAGTAATCAACGCCGTCGCAGCGGTGAGGGTTGCGACGACTTGTCGTATAACAAACTCCCAAGCCATATCGGTCGGAACTTCGCCGCGAGTTGCGAGCAGGATGCCGATTGCTGTGGCCCACACGCCTCCTGTGGTTGCGACGACGATCCACTCGGTGAGCCTGATTGTTGCTCGGGTAGAGGTGTCGGCACCGACGCTGGCGTATAGGGCGTCTTGGGATCGGCGCGTCCAGGTGAGTAGCTGCCATACGAGGGTGAGGCCGACGGCCGCGAAGATCCAGCCGTGACGGAGCGTTCGGGCGTCGTACTGCTGTTGGTAGTCCACTGTGAACTCGCCTTCGAAGAGCCGCGGCCGGACGGTAGCTTCCTCGCCGTCACGGACGAGTAGTGCGGGGAGGGCCGCCGAGAGGGCTGCTAGGTGGCTGGGTTCAGCCCAAACGTAGCATGCGTCCGCGACCCCGATCGGAGCGGCCGGGATTAGCACCCCGGTGTTGTAGGTGTCGCCAAGTAGAGCAAGATCTAATGCTGGACCGATGGTGAGAGTTTCGGTGGGAACGGTGTCGTTCGTGGTCACCGCTCCGGAGCGCTGGTGGGGTTCAACCAATTCGATGGATTCGCCTGGTCCGATACCGATTCGTTCTGTGAGTTGAGGAGTCAACGCTGCCTGAGCGCCGACCGGAGCCACATTGGCGACAAACCCGGCGATCCCGCTGGTCGCGGTGATGACGGCGACCTGGCTGCCGGGGAGATCTCTGATCTCGTAGAAGACAGGTAGGCGGGATACGGCCGTTGCCGCGACCACGCCGGTGCTTGAGTCGAGCGCATCGCAGCGTTGCCGGTCTACACCGGTGGGTGTTTCTGCGACGAGAACCCGACCTCCGGCGTCTACGAACTGTTGTTCACCGATGACTATCTGGTTCACGTTGCGGGCGTCGAGGTTGGCGAGTGCTCCGAGTCCCCAGCCGATCAATAGCAAAAGCACCGCGGTAGAAATCCGGCCGTTCGCCGCGTTACGTATTCCCTCCCCAACGGCAGCTGTTGGTGGCCAATGCTGACGAGGTGCGGGGGTAGGAGTGCGAGTCATGCCGTCACGAGTTGGGCGTTCTCGAGCCGGTGGATCCGATCGCATCGCTGAGCGACGGCTGGGTCGTGAGTTACCACGATCACGCCTCTGGACTCGTTGTCGGCAAGGAGCGCATCAAGGACCGGCACGGAAGTAGCCTGGTCTAGTTGGCCGGTCGGCTCGTCGGCGAGGATGAACGGACGTCTTGAAACGATCGCCCTGGCAGTAGCGACTCGTTGTACCTCGCCTCCAGAGAGTTGGCGCACCGGCCGCGTCGCAAGGGAGGACAGACCGACCAAACCGAGGGCGTGCTCGGCATCGCGTGCTGCTGCTGGTCGTCTTTGACCCGCGGCAAACGCTCCGACGATGACATTGTCGAGTGTGGAGCGGTCGGGCAGGATGTTGCTGGTCTGGAGTACCCATGCGACATAGCCACCGGGCGAGAGGGTTCGGTCGTCGATGTGGATGGCGGCACGACCGTATGTGGGTCTGAGCATGCCGCCGAGGATTGCGAGCAGAGTCGTTTTGCCCGAACCCGACGGGCCCATCACTGCTACTCGTTCGCCAAGCCCCACCTCGAGAGAGACGCCGTCGAGGACCGGTGAGGCGGTACGGTCGTACCGATGTGTGATGTCGGCCGCACTCAGCCGCACGTCGGTGCCTCGAGAACCTGTCGCGGGTTGGACAGGATCGCCTTGTGGTTGAACGAGGCATCTATCTCGACAGTCGCTACCCCTCCGCCGATAGGTTCGACAACAACAGGGAAGAACCCAGATCCGTCGGGAACATAGACACAACGTCCCCCCGCTTGATCCGTCACCACCGTCGTAGCAGGGACGACCTTTACTTGTCGGGCATCATTTCGTCGCACGATGCCGCCTGGTTCCTCACTATCGCCAACCGCATTCGCCACCGCTTGCGCGTCACCGAAGTCGTCGATTACGCCCGACCCCGGTACGTAAGAGACGGAAACGCCTTCTACAACCAGGACGAAGCCGGCATCTGTTTGGCCAGGGGCATCGGGCGGTTCTCTTACCGTCACCGACTCGACATACTCGGGACCAAGGGCAAGCTCTTGGCCGCCATCGACCAGATCTCCAGCCTTGACAACCACTTCGCCCACAACGAACTCGGTCTCCCCGATCCAGATGACGGCTCCACTACGAAACAGGCCCGATGGTTGATCCCACCCGTAGTCGTCGTTGAAAGCTCGAATCGCCGCCAACGTGCCCCGACCGACGGACCCGTCGACCCCACCAGTGTCGTAACCGAGGTCGGTGAGGAACCGCTGCAATCTCTCGACATCGGCACCGTCGTCGCCGCTGCCAAGATCACGCCACAGCGGACTATCAGCCACCATGGCCAGCCGCTCGATGTCCTCCACCGCCAGAATCGGGTCACCGGAGGTCAACGTCGCCCCAGAAGCAACATTGACGTCCGTTACCCGACCAGACAGCCCCACGGCCTCAAGCGTTGGAGGCGGGAGACCATTCAAGGTGAGAGCGACCCGGTAATCGTCAAGACGACTCGAGACAGTCACCTCTACAACCAGCGGCTCCGAAGCCACATCACCCGTAAGCGGAGAAGGGTCATCACTCCCCGCCACCACGATCGCAGCCAAGATCGCCCCAGGGACCAGGAACACCAGCATCACGAACAAGAGAACAACTCGGATGTGATCGCCTCCCCTTACTCGTCGCCGAAGAAGTCAGCCTCGGTAAGACAATCCACCCCACCACGATCCATGACCTGCTGCGACGCCGCAAGCATCTCGGTGCGCGACACATCCGGAGGGAGATCCTCTCCAGCCGCCGAGAGACACTCAAGAAGCGGCGCTCGCACCCGATCCCAACGAGCATCCGCGGCCTCGACAGACTGATCGCTGTAGATCTGCCACGCTATATCCACGAACTTACCGAACCGCACCATACAATCCTCGGTAGCAGCCGCTATCTCAGCCTCCGTGAGCCCGGGAGCACTGGCCGCCCTCGCATAGTTGAGCACTGGGAATCCTTGTGGCTCGTGCGTCCCCAGCTCCACCACCTCAACTCCAGCATCACGGATGCACGCAAACGCCTGCTGCATCGCCGCCTCATACTCACCAAAAGTGATGACAGCGTCCGCAAGAGCCGCAAGCTGGCTCTCGTCCGCCCCAGCAGCCTCAGCCTCCTCATAGAGACCCGGAATACCTTCTCCCGGAACCGCCGACGACAACGGAACAGACGTGCCATCCCCGTTGCCCGAACAACCGGCAACGAGAACAACCACCGCAAACACAATCGCGTTTCTCACCAGACGCATGCTAGCGACGAACCGGAACCATCGGCCTGTTCGCTACGGGGGCAGGTGAGGCGAGGATGTCCACCATCTCGCAGCAACACGGCGCCAAGCCCGGCAGGCTAAGAGACCGACGCCCGAAACAGCAGTGCAAGAATGCCCTCAATCAAGCACCTGACGCTATTCGCCTTCTTCGAGCTGACCAGCGCTGTTGCAACTAATTGCCGGGCCGCCCATATCAACCACCACCCCGCACATTATCGAGCACCCACCGGCGTCCTCGAACCGGTAATAGCGCGATCAGTGACATGGCGATCGCCGCGGTGAGTGTTCAACACCCCGCTCCTCGAAGTGAGGATATGAAGCTCCTATTGGTTGTCAAGGGGGTGTTTGAGGTCTTTGAAGACTTCGCGTGCGACGTAGCGTTTGAGGCAGCGGATGATTTCTCGTTTGCTTTTGCCTTCGGTGGTGCGGCGTTGGACGTAGGCGCGGGTTCGGGGTTCTGATGACATGCGAACCATCACGATTCGCCACAGGGCTTCGTTGGCGAGCCGGTCACCGCGCGGGTTGAGTCGTTTGCGTTGGACGAGTCCTGATGACGCATCGATGGGGGCGCTGCCGCAGAGATGGGCAAAGGCTGATTCGCTGTGGAGCCGGTTGGGGTTGTCGCCGGCCGTGACCAGCAGAGTGGCTGCGGTGTCGATGCCGATCCCGTGGCGGGCGACGAGTCCGGGTGCTGTTGCTGTGATGATCGGGCTGAGGATGTCGTTGACTTGTTTGATCTCGTCGTTGAGGAACTGGACACGACGGGCCAGCTGGCGCAGAGCGAACTTGGTTGCCCCGTGGACGGTGGTCGGATCCGATGGTCGGAGCCGGGCGGCACCAGAGACCAGTTTCTTGGTTGTCAGTCCCCGGAACGTTTCTCGAATGTCGTCGGGCCCGGTGACGACCAGGGCTCGCATCTGGTTGATTGCTGAGGTGCGGTCGCGGGTTGCTGAACGGCGAACCATCCGTAGTGCCCGTATTGCTTCAACATTCCCGGTGCGGGTCTTGGGTTGAGCAGTGTCCTTCCCGGACTGGGCGGAGCGGGCTGCGGCGATGGCGTCGACCTCATCAGATTTGCCGTGGCTGCGTCGCTCTTGACGGTCGGGGCGGCTTATCTCGACGACAACGATGTCGTTGCGTTGCAGGAACCGGGTCAGCCCTGCACCATATGTGCCGGTGCCCTCGACACCAACGAGTTTCACCGGCCCGAAGTCCTCGAGCCAAGCCAACATGTTGTTGTGCCCGGCCGGATCGGTACTGAACGCTTGAACCCCGAGCTCGGCGCCGCGTTGATCTAACGCAGCAACCATGTGCACGTCACGATGAGTATCGACACCACCGGTCACGGCTGTGATCGTCTCTAGTTGGGTGGTCATTACTAGTCCCTTCCTGTTGCGTGTCTGACCTGGTGTCATATGCCGCGACGTTGGACAGAACAGGGATGAGCCATATGGCAGGCTCCTATGAGGTCACAATTCGGCACGACAAAGCCCATGTCAGATGGGTCCTCGAACCAGGCCGACAGTTCATATCCAAGGCAACCAAAGGCGCCAGCCGGTAAATCGGGTCAGGCCAAGCCAAGAACCCATCTGACATCCTCATCAACCCGACCGCACAAGCGAAGACGAGGAACCACTCCATCATCCCTGGGGGTAATCCGTCGTCGGTTTGGTGGACGGTGGGTGGTCGCTGTGGGACTGTGGGTGGTGGTCCTGTTCGGGGCCGGGGAGGGTGTCTCAATGTCTTGGTCTCCGTGTTTGGTTCGGTCGGTTTCGTCTGGTGGCAGGGTGCAGATCCGGCTTGGTCATGAGGTGGTTGATGGCTATCTCGAGTTCCTGGCTGCTCGTTGCCGGCCGAACACGGTGTTGGCTGCAGGGTTCGATTTGAAGGTGTTCTTCACCCTGGTTGCGAAGGACCCGATCGAGGTGACGACGGCTGATGTGTTGGCGTTTATCACTGAGCAGCGATCAGCAGGCGACCCGAAGGTTATACGGCTGTCTGATGGCGAGTCGG
>RCNF010001248.1_pt1 | contig 13364 bp, 10 predicted proteins | sample 2041311 | NCBI WGS metagenome assembly RCNF01 (sample SAMN09708228, study PRJNA481090) | Marine sediment metagenome, whole genome shotgun sequencing project. | biome: marine sediment; feature: ocean; material: sediment; isolation source: Sewage treatment plant 2 marine sediment (STP2) ... | reverse complement strand
GGTATAAACCTTTGTTCCGAGATCAATAATTTCTTGTAGGCTAGCAAGGCGTTCTCTCTGCTCCTGTCTCTCTGGCCCGGAATTGGATTTTTCCCACCTGGCCACCGTACGGGAGCTCACCTTTAAAAGACTTGCCACTTTTTCCTGGGAAATTAGTAAAGTATTACGCACAAGATGCAAAAGCTCAGTCGAATGGAGGCTCTTTAATCTGGTTTTCGAGGCTTTCGAGTTGCTTCCACAAGTTTTAAGATTTAAAGCAGTCATGATCCACCTCTTATTTCTATCATTGCAAATATAGTAGTAATTATCATGACAAATGTCAAGACATAATATCATTCCAAGAAGCCTTCCACCAACCTGACAATTTCATTTAACTGATCCGGCTCATACCATTGAATCTTCTGATCCGCGCCAAACCAGGTAAACTGGCGTTTGGCAAATCGCCGGGTATCCCGTTTTAAAGTTCGCACACATTCATCCCAGGACAATTGTTCTGCAAGAAACTCGACCATGTGCCGATAGCCAATGGACTGCATGGATTTTAAGTCTGCCGAATAGCTCATTGCCAGCAGTTTTTTGACCTCATCCACCAACCCCTCCTCGATCATCATGTCGACGCGTTTGTCAATGCGTTCATAAAGCTTTTGGCGATCAATCTGCAGACAGATTTTCAGCGCATTAAACGGCTCATCCGCAAATCCATGCGCTTGCTGGTGCTCTGAAATCGATCGTCCGGTGGATTCGATGGTTTCCAGGGCTCTTATGATACGGTGAGAATCGTTGGGATGTAATCGATCGGCGGTATCCGGATCAACCCGTTTAAGGCGATCATAAAGAATGCCGCTGCCGTTTTCAACCGCCTCTTTCATTAGACGCTCTCTGGTCTTCGGGTCAACGGGATTGGATTGAAAGAGTCCCTGAAGAAGGGCTTTGATATATAGACCCGTTCCCCCCACGACCAAAGGCATGACACCCCTTTGATGTAATTGCATCACCTTATCCCGGGCCATTTCTGCAAACCGCACGGCATCAAAGTTCTCATCCGGGTCAACAATATCAATCATGTGATGGGGAATTCGTGACTGCTCATCAGCGGTCGGCTTGGCGGTCCCGATATCCATGTAACGATAGATCTGCATGGAATCCGCGCTGATGATTTCACCGTCCAATTTTTCGGCCAGTTGGATGCCGACAGCGGTTTTGCCGACACCGGTTGGCCCGCAGATGATGATGACTTTCGGTTTGTTAGCTGGTGAATTCATTTTCGTAATTACTCCGCCGGACCTTCGATCTTACTACTTACTTCGGTTTTAAAAGAACCATTTGCAACCCTAAATGTGCTATTTTTCAGGGCGGAGCCCCAAACCCTGAACCGCTCAACCTAGATGTAAGATACACAGGAGAGGGCCTAAAATCAACTCTGCCAAAAAATTATAACCATAATGGACCATAATCCCCAAATGGCGATGGCGTTGACAATTATCCGAAATCAATGGGCAAAAATAATAATTGAACTAAACTGAAGCTGGTGGTATCTCATAGATTACTATAAGCTATCTCAAAAATAGTAGATTACGTTCGAAGGAGTAATACAATGAACATCGCCGTTGTCGGTGGAGGAACCCGCTGCAAACGCCTAATCAACGTCATTGATCGGCACGCTTTTGAAGAGATTGATCCCCGGATCGTGGCCGTTGCCGATATAAAAGAGGATGCGCCCGGCCTCGCCAGGGCAAAAAGCAAGGGGCTGTTCGTCACCCACGATTATAACGATTTTTTTAATCGGGATGACATCGATCTGATCATCGAACTGACCGGTAACATGGATATCTATAACGATATCCTGGGGAAAAAAAAGAAGAACGTCCGGGCCGTCTCCGATGCGACCGCCCAACTTTTTTACGAGATCGCCCGGGTTTCCACCCTGCAGAAAAAAACAGACCAGGAGCTTCAGGAAACCCGCGCGCGCTACCGGTCGATCATTAACGAGCTGATCCAGGAAGATGTTATGGTCATCTCCACTGATTACCGGATCATGGATGTCAATGCAACCCTGCTTAAAAGGCTGGGACTGGAGCGCAAGGATGTCATCGGCCGGTATTGCTATGAAATTACCCACCGTCAGGACCAGCCCTGCTCAGGAGAAAACCATCCGTGCCCGCTGATCCAAACCATGGATACCAAAAAGCCTTTTCAGACCACCCACATTCACCTGGACAAAGATAACAAGGAAATCTATTTTTCAATTTCCACCTACCCCATGCTCGAGGGCGGTGACGTCATTGGCGCTATTGAAATATCCAGAGATATCACCGCTGATATCAACGCCCAAAAAGCCATGATGCGGCAAGAAAAACTGGCTTCGGTGGGACGCCTGTCGGCCGGGGTGGCCCATGAAATCAACAATCCCCTGACAACCATCCTGACCACCGCCATGTTGATCCAGGAGGAACTTGACCCGCAGGATCCCAATTACCAGGAACTGGAAACCATCACCAAAGAGACCCTGCGCTGCCGCAAGATTGTGACCAGTTTACTGGATTTCGCCCGCCAGTCCACCCCCATGCGCAAACAATGCGACCTCAACAAGATCGTCCAGGAAAGTGTGATCCTGACCCAAAAACAGGCGGCATTTAAAGATGTGAATTTAGGCTACGAACTGGATGAGGATATTCCTCGCCTTACAATGGATAAAGGCCAGATCCTGCAGTCGATCATAAATTTGATCATCAACGCCATTGAAGCCACCGATGCCGGCGGATCCATTTTTATTTCCACGGCTTACAAAAAGTACCAGGACCGTGTCGACATTGTCGTGAGCGACACGGGTCAGGGGATCAGCGAAAATGATCTCGGCCTGGTTTCTGATCCGTTTTTTACCACCAAAGATGACGGCACCGGACTTGGTTTGGCGATAACTCACGGAATCATCGAACAACACAATGGAACGATCGATATTTTCAGCAAATTAGGCCGGGGAACGATATTTACCATTAAATTTCCGGTCGAATCTGGAGAAAACGATGCCGCCTGACAATCCCCGCATCCTGGTGGTCGACGACGAACTGAATATTTGCCAGAGCTGTATCAAGGTATTGGCGAAGCTGGATTACGAAGTTAGCTATGCCTTAAACGGATATGATGCTTTAAAAATGATGGATGCCGAACCATTTGACGTCATCCTTACCGACTTAAAAATGAGCAGCCTGGGCGGCATGGAGGTTTTGCGCCGGGTAAAAGACGCTTATCCCGACACACTTGTGATTGTGATGACCGGTTACGCCAGTGTGTCCTCGGCCGTGGAAGTCATGAAATTGGGTGCCCTGGATTACCTTCCCAAACCGTTTACCCCGGATGAACTGCGGGCCATTGTCAGGCAAGCCGTAGCACAAAGAGAAATTCGGCTGCAAAATCGAAAACTGCAGCAACAGATTGTAAAGGGTACGCCGCTTTCACACCAGCTGATCGGCAACAGCCCTAAAATCAAACGGGTGATCACGATGATTCAGAAAGTGGCGCCAACCGATTCCACCGTACTTGTATATGGAGAAAGCGGAACCGGCAAAGAACTGGTAGCCAGGGCCGTGCATGCCAACAGCCGCAGGAGTAAAAAAGTCTTTTTTGCCGTTGACTGCGGCACCCTATCGAGCAATTTACTGGAAAGCGAATTGTTCGGCCACACCAAAGGGGCCTTCACGGGCGCGCATGAGAACAAGGAGGGTATCTTTAAATTAGCCGATGAGGGCACCATCTTTCTTGATGAGATCAGCAATATCAGTCCTGAGGTCCAGAGCAAGCTCCTGCGATTTTTAGAGACCCGCGATTTTCTGCCCTTAGGTGCCGGCATATCATTGCCGGTTAACGTCCGCTTAATTTTTGCCACCAACAAAAACCTGCAGCAAATGGTGGCCGACGGCACCTTCAGAGAAGACTTTTATTATCGTATTGATGTCTACCCGATTCTTTTGCCGACTTTAAAAGAACGGAAAATGGACATTTTACCGATTGCCTACCATTTCCTGAATCAGTTTAACGCAAACATGGACAAGGGTATCACAGGATTTGACCAGGAAGCCGTAAACCGCCTGACAGGATATGACTGGCCCGGAAATGTCAGGCAGCTGCGAAATACGATTGAAAGGGCGGCTATTTTGTGTGAAACAGACCAAATTTCACTAAACGATCTACCGCCGCTGGGAGAATTGGACGATATCGACCAGTTGCTTGAAAATATTCCCGCGACCAACGAGGAGCTCAAGCGCATCAAGAAGGAAATCCGGCAGAAGGCGGTGCGCAAAGTCGAAAAGAATTTCATTTTAAATGCCCTGGTAAAAAACCACTGGAATGTGACCCAGGCCGCCCGCAGCGTCGGATTGCAGCGCAGCAATTTTCATAATCTGATGAAAAAATACGCAATTACACTTCGACAGCGCAATCCGTAACCCGCAACTCGACCCTCTCAATTTGTAGATAGAAAAAAATTCACTGTATATTTTTTTTATATATTTATCAGAATCATTTCAAATCCGTCCCAGAACTCCCACCGGTCAGTGCCAGCCGAATCAATAATGAATAATTTCTTAATTAATTCAAAAAGTTGTAGCGCAACAGGACCGGGGCAGTCAAATCTATCCCAAACAACCCGCAAGCAGATATTCTTCATTCTTGCAAGTATGAAAAGTATATTTTTTTTATACATTTAACATCATCACCACTTTGTTGAAATCATTATACTATTATATTTCAGATAGTTATAGAAATATTAATTCTTGGCATGGATTCTGCTAAAGTAATTAGCAGATCAATCGTCACCTTTATTTAAGGCAATATAATTAAACGTTTCGGAATTTTTACAACTGAAGGAGGAAAAAATGGAAGCTCCAGCCAAAATCATCGTCGTCGATGATGAAAAGCGCATCTGTCACAATGTCGCCAAGATCCTCTCCAAAAATCAATACGAGGTGACTCACGCTGTGAGTGCCCAGGAAGCCCTGGAAAAAATGGCCAAGGAAAGCTTCTCGCTCCTGATTTCCGATATCGTAATGCCGGGGAAAAACGGCCTTGAACTACTCAAGGTGGTCAAAAAAGAATGGCCGCTGACCAAGGCGGTTATGATGACCGCCTATGCCTCAACGGACACGGCCATAAAAGCCATCCGCCTGGGGGCCCTGGACTACATTCCCAAACCATTTACACCCGATGAGCTCAGATCCACGGTTGAGCGAGCGCTGACAGGCAATCTGGTGGAAGCCCCGACGACAGATGAGGATAAGGAGACGATTGACGTCATTGATATTGATATGCCCTTTGAAACCGATGAAGTCAGTAAATATACCGGTGAAGATTATGCCGCCCGGCTGGGGCGTTCGGATATGCCGGTCATTGAAGTCAAGATGCCCGAACCGCTGGAAAATTATTGTGAAACGGGAATTATGGTTTGCGATATCTTCAAAAAATTAGGGGCCACATGCAAAGCCGGCACCAAAACCGGAGAATGCCCCCAGAAAAAAGCCAAAAAGGGCAAGGCCAAAAAAGAAAGCGGCTTTGATTCCGCAAATTTGATCGGCATCGATCAACCTTTCAGCTATGAGGAGGTCGTATCGATTACCGGTCCTGAATACGTTCATAATCTGCATCAGGAAGGGGTCACCTTCCTGCCCTATGAAGAACTCAAGAAAAATTATGCCCGGATTCAGGCCCAAGAAACCGTGTCCATCGATGTTGACATGCCCTTTGACCGGGACGAAGTCGCTCGACAAACCGGTGAAGACTATGCCCAACGACTCACCCGCTCGGATGTACCGGTGGTCGAGGTCACCGTCCCCGAATCCCTTGAAAATTATTGTGAAGTGGGAAGTATGGTATGCGATATCTTTAAAAAATTAGGGGCCACATGTAAAGCCGGCACCAAAACTGCCGATTGCCCCCAGAAAAAAGCCAAAAAGGGCAAAGCTAAAAAAGCAAAGGGATTTGATGTCCAAACACTGATCAGCATCGATCAGCCGTTCAACTACGAAGAGGTCGCTGCCATAACCGGGCCGGACTATATCCGCAACCTGCACCACGAAGACCTGGTTGTCACCCCCTATGAAGAACTCAAAAAAGAGATGACCCGAAGAATGGAAAAACCCGCCGAACATGCGCCCGTCTACCAGGATTTAATGAAAGAACCTGCTTACAAAAACATCCTGGTAATCGACGATGAAGTTGCGGTCAACAACAATATCCGAAAAATTCTGGTGAAAAAAGGCTACCATGTCGACCAGGCCGTCACCAAAAATGAGGCCCTTGATAAAATCCAGGCCAGACCCTACACCCTCGTCCTCCTTGATCTTAAAATCCCGGGCGTCAGGGGACTTGAACTTCTCAAAGCAGTACGCGATAAGGATCCGGAAGCCAAAGTCATTATCATTACCGGCTATGCCACCATCGAAACGGCCGTTGAAAGTGCCCGGCAGGGGGCTGTCGATTACCTGCCCAAGCCGTTTACGCCGGATGAGATCCGCACTGTTACGGACAATGCCCTTAGATTAGCAGCCTGAAAGAACCCGCCCATTGTCTTAAAAGAATCTCCCGACCATACCTTTATGGTCGGGATTTTTTTATTCAGCCCTAAACAATTCCGCCCTCCAAGCTTAAATTCTATTGACAACTGCAGTTCCAGAAGGTAGTTTCAAACCTTTTTGTATTGACTCCAGGCCGTTGGATCTAAATCGAATGGCCCGGAGAATACTTCGATTTTTAAAGAAAACCAAATCAGGATGATTTTTTAGCAGGAGATTGAGACAATGGCGAAAAAAGTGAAAGGTTCGGTACTGGTTGTCGGCGGCGGAATTGCCGGTATGCAGTCCGCATTGGATCTGGCTAATTCCGGCTACTACGTTTACTTGCTGGAAAAGTCCCCCTCCATCGGCGGTGTGATGTCCCAGCTGGACAAGACGTTTCCGACCAATGATTGTGCCATGTGAATTATCTCACCGAAACTGGTCGAGGTCGGCCGGCATTTGAACATTGAACTTATTACCTATGCAGACCTTGAAAGCGTAAAGGGATCCCCCGGCAACTTCAAGGTCAAAGTCAGAAAGCGGGCCCGCACCATCATCGAAGACCGTTGTACCGGATGCGGCGCCTGTGTTGAGAATTGCCCTGTGGTCATTCAAAATGCGTCTGCAGGCTGATGGGAAGCTGACATCAGACGGGTAGCGGTGGTGGTTCGGACAAACCGTGCGCTCCCGCATCATTAGGAGAATCCTTATGAACAAGGCCATTGACCCAAGCAATGATCCATCCGCTCAAATCGATTATATAGAGTTGGATTCGATCATCGAAAAAGAATTCAACAAAGATAAAGAAAGCCTGATCATGATGCTTCAGGCGATTCAAAAGACCTATAATTATCTGCCCCCTCCGGCGCTGGATTATCTGGCAGTTAAAATCGGTGTCCCGTACAGCAAAATATATGGTGTGGCCACCTTTTACAGCACCTTCAGCCTGGAGCCCAGAGGCCGCAACATTATTTCCATCTGTCTGGGCACCGCCTGTCACGTCAGGGGCGCCGAACGTGTCCATGAAAGAATCAAGGAGACACTGGCCATCAGCGACGGCCAAACAACGGAGGACAAGCGTTTTACGCTGGAGTCGGTGCGCTGCATCGGCTGCTGCAGCCTGGGTCCGGTGGTTAAAATTAATGAAGACATGCACGCGCGACTGCCGAGTGATCAAGTCGGCAAAGTTTTGGATCAATACGAATAAGAGGAAAATGCGAGGCATAGACCATGAAAATCCTTTCTGTGGATGATTTAGAAAAGATAGGCCAGGAGCATAGCAAACGACTGTACTGGCCGGATGCCGTTAAGGTGAACATCGGCATGGCCTCTTGCGGAATTGCAGCCGGGGCCCAGGCATCTTATGAAAAAGCCAAAGAAACGTTCCCCGCCGGCACCGGAGTTCAGATATGTCAGACCGGCTGTATCGGTTTCTGTGAAGAAGAGCCTCTGGTTGAAATCCTCGGATACGGTAAACCCAGAGTTATGTATAAGCACATCACCGAAGACAAAATCGCCGATGCAATTAGAGGCTATATGGATGGTGATTTCAATAAAAAATGGATCCTCGGCCAGATGCGGGACGCCCGCAATGTATTGGAAGACGGAACCGACAACGCTTTGGCCGGGATTGAACCGGTGGACGGCATCCCTTACCTGGAAGACATCCCTTTTTACAGCAGGCAGGTAAAAATCGCCCTGCGCAATTGCGGGTACATTGATCCGGATTCGATTGAAGAATACATTGCCAAAAGCGGCTACCGGGCGTTTCTGCAATGCCTGCACGAAATGGATCCGGCCGACATCATCAGCATCATTAAAGAATCCGGACTGCGAGGACGCGGCGGCGGGGGCTTCCCAACCGGGATTAAGTGGGCTACCTGTGCCAGGCAAAAGGGGCAGCGCTTCATCATCTGCAATGCAGATGAAGGCGACCCGGGTGCCTACATGGATCGCAGTATCCTGGAGGGCGACCCCCACAGCGTGCTGGAAGGCATGATGATCGCCGGGTTGGCCATCGGTTCCAGCCAGGGATCAATCTATGTCCGCAACGAATATCCGCTGGCCGTCAAACGACTGGTCACCGCCATCAAAGAGGCTGAAAAATATGGTCTGCTCGGTGAGGGCATTGCCGGGTCGGATTTCAGTTTTCATATCAAAATATCCACGGGCGCCGGTGCCTTTGTCTGCGGGGAGTCCACCGCCTTGATGGCCTCTCTGGAAGGCAACGTCGGAAGACCGCGGGCCAAATATGTCCACACGGTGGAAAAGGGTTTTCGAGACAGTCCATCCAACCTGAACAATGTAGAAACCTATGCCAATGTACCCGCCATTCTAATAAAAGGCGCCGGTTGGTTTGCGGGCATGGGCACCGATTTCAGCAAGGGAACCAAGGCTTTCAGCCTGGTGGGCAAGGTAAAGAATACCGGCCTGGTGGAAGTGCCCATGGGGATATCTTTAAGGGATATTGTTTTCAAACTGGGCGGCGGGGTGCCCAAGAAAAAAGAATTTAAAGCGGTTCAAACGGGTGGGCCCTCGGGTGGATGCATCCCCGAGAGATTTCTCGACCTGCCGGTGGATTACCAGAAGCTCAACGAAGTAGGCTCCATCATGGGCTCCGGGGGCATGATCGTCATGGATCAGGACACCTGCATGGTGGATGTGGCCCGCTATTTTCTGGATTTTCTCAAGGAAGAATCCTGCGGCCAGTGCAACCCCTGTCGTGAAGGGATCAAACAGATGCTCGCGATTCTAACCAGAATCTGCGAAGGAAACGGGGCCAAAAGCGACATCGAGCTCCTTGAAGAACTTGGCAGCATGGTGCAGAAATTTTCCCTCTGCGGCCTGGGCACATCGGCACCGAATCCGGTTTTAACCACCATACTTTATTTCCGGGATGAATATGAGGCCCATATAATAGATAAAAAATGCCCTGCCGGTGTCTGCAAACCCCTGTTTCATTATGAAATTGATGCTGAAGCCTGTACCGGGTGTCGTGTCTGTGCACGCAAATGCCCCCAGGAGGCTATCAGCGGTAAAAAGAAGGAGCCCCATGTGCTCGACCAGGACAACTGTATCAAGTGCGGTATATGCTATGACGCATGTAAGTTCGACGCCATTCTAATTCGATAATATGAGGAAATTGATCGATGATTACATTTAAGCTTAACGGCAAGACTGTCCAGGGCGAAGAAGGACAATACATCCTCCAGGTGGCTGAAAAATTCGGCGTTGACATTCCAACCCTCTGCCACCATAAAGCGCTCGAGCCGGCCGGGATGTGCCGTCTGTGCACGGTGGAACTTTTTGACGGCCGCCGCAAACGCTATGTGACCTCCTGCAACTACCCCATCTGGGAAGGCATGGAGATCAACACCGATTCAGAGGCGGTCCATCAAGGACGTAAGTTAATCGTTGAACTGCTGCTGGCCCGCTGTCCGGAAGTACCGCTGCTTCAAAAACTGGCCGCAGAGTATGGGATTGAAGAACCTCGCTTTGAGAAAGAAAACGACACCTGCATCCTCTGCGGGCTGTGTGTGCGCGTCTGCGAAAAGATGGGGGCCAATGCCATCAGTCTAACCGGCCGTGGGGTCGATATGAAAGTCGACACACCGTTTCATATTCAAACCGAGGCCTGCATTGCCTGCGGTGCTTGCGCCACGGTATGTCCCACCGGACACATCACCCTGGATACCATTAGAGCAAATGTCACCCAACGCAAGTTTGAACCCATCCCCTCCGAATATGAAATGGGGTTGTCCGGCCGCAAGCCGGTCTATGTGCCCTATGCCCAGGCGGTCCCCAACACGCCGGTCATTGACCGTGACACCTGTATTCATTTCAAAACCGGCGGTTGCAAAATTTGCACCGCCTTTTGCGGCGTCGATGCCATCGACCATTCCATGCAGGACGAAATCATCGAGCTAAACGTCGGGTCCATCATTCTGGCGCCCGGGTTTGAACCCTTTGATCCGTCAAAATTTGATACTTACAACTACAGCAAATTTCCCAATGTAATCACCTCCATGGAGATGGAAAGGATTCTGTCAGCCTCGGGACCCACCGCCGGCCACCTCGTCCGGCCTTCTGATCAGGCCGAACCCAAAAAAGTTGCCTGGTTTCAATGTGTGGGATCCAGGGATATGAATCGCTGCGATAATTCATACTGTTCATCGGTGTGCTGCATGTATGCCATCAAGGAAGCGGTCATCGCCAAAGAGCATGCCGGCGATGAGCTGGATTGTGCCATATTCTATATGGATATACGGACCCATGGTAAAGATTTTGAACGCTTTTACGATAGTGCCCGGGAAAAACAGGGCGTTCGGTTCCTGCGCAGCCGGATCCATACCATCGACCCGGTGGGCAACAGCGGCGATCTTTCCGTGCGTTACGTGACCGAAAGCGGTGAATTAAAATCAGAAACCTTTGACATGATCGTACTGTCGGTGGGGCTGCAAACCTCCTCCGAGACGGCCGAACTGGCCGACCGTCTGGGCCTTGAAATGACGGACGGCAATTTCTGCAAGACCGACACCTTCGATCCGGTGGCCACCTCCAAAGAAGGCATCTATGTTTGCGGGGCATTTCAGGGTCCCAAGGATATCCCCCAGTCGGTGGTGGACGCCAGTGCGGCGGCGGCGGCGGCCGGTGAAATCCTGAGCTCGGCCCGCAATACCGAAACCAAAACCCCGGAAGTCATCCCGGAGACCAACGTAACCAATGAACGCCCGCGGGTGGGTGTATTTGTCTGCCGCTGCGGCATCAACATTGCCGGCGTCGTCGACGTACCGTCGGTGGCCGAATATGCCAAAACCCTGCCTTATGTGGAATATACCTGCGATAATCTGTATTCCTGCTCCCAGGACACCCAGGAAACCATTTCCCAGATCATCAAGCAAAAGAATTTGAATCGGGTCGTGGTGGCGGCCTGCACACCGAAAACCCACGAGCCCTTGTTCCAGGAAACACTGCTAAATGCCGGCTTAAACAAATATCTCTTTGAGATGGCCAACATTCGCAACCAGGACTCATGGGTCCACAAAAACAACCCGAAGTTTGCCACCAAAAAAGCCAAAGATCTGGTGCGCATGGCCGTCTCAAAGGTTACCCTGATGGAACCCCTCAAAGAATCCGAGCTGGAGGTCAATCAGACGGCAGTGGTTATCGGCGGCGGTATCTCCGGCATGGCAGCGGCTAAAAGCCTGGCCAATCAGGGCTATGAAACCCATATCATCGAACGCAGCGCCCAGCTCGGCGGCCAGGCCCTCAATCTCTATCAAACCGTGACCGGTGAAGATATTCAGAAAAAACTGTCCGGCCTGATCAAAGAAGTACAAAACAATAAAAACATCCATATCCACGTGGACACGGCCTTATCCAATATCGACGGTTTTGTCGGCAATTTTGAGGCCACCCTGTCATCAAACGGCACACAGGAGAGCCTTGAACACGGGGTAGCGGTTATAGCCACCGGAGCGTCGCCTTTGAAGCCGGCCGAATACAGCTACGGCGAGGATCCACGCATCCTGATCAGCCTGGAGCTTGACAGAAAATTTATCGATAAGGACCCCGGCTTGAAAAAGATCAACACGGCGGTTTTCATCCAATGTGTCGGCTCACGGGAACCCGAACGCCCGTATTGTTCAAGGGTTTGCTGCACGCACGCGATTGATAACGCCCTGCAGCTAAAAAAGCTGAACCCCGCCATGAATGTGTTTGTTCTCTACCGGGACATTCGAACCTACAGCGAACGGGAATACATTTACAAAGAGGCCCGGGAGGCCGGCGTCATCTTCATCAGATTTAGCCTCGACCGCAAGCCGGAGGTGATTTTAAAAGACGGCCGACTTCTGGTAAAGACCATGGATCCCATCCTCGGCCGGCCGCTGGAGATTGAAACCGATCTGCTCACCCTTGCCACAGCCGTTATCCCTTACAAGGATGAGCAATTGGCCAATTTCTTCAAAGTAGCCCTGAATGACGACGGCTTTTTTGTGGAACGCCATGCCAAGCTCGGGCCGGTTGAATTTGCGACCGACGGTGTTTTTCTCTGCGGGTTAGCCCATTATCCGAAACCCATTGATGAATCCATTGCCCAGGGTCGAGCGGCCGCCTCACGCGCCATCACCCTTTTGGCCCAGAAAACGATTCATACCAGCGGAAACATCGCCGAAACAGATCCGGCCATGTGCAGTCAATGCGGCGTATGCGTGTCGGTATGCCCCTATTCGGCCCCCTCCTTTACGGAGGAGGGTCCCTGGACCGGAAAAGCCCAGATCAATCCGGTCCTGTGCAAGGGTTGCGGCTTATGCGTGGCATCCTGCCGCTCGGGCGCTATTCATCTGAAAGGCTTTGACAACGATCAGATCTTTTCACAGATTTTTTCGTTGCGTGAAGCGGTGTGATTTGGTTGAATGGTTGAATAGTTGATTAGTTTACTGGTTAAAGGATTTCTCATATTGATTAGAATGTATTCCATCTTACTCAATCAACTAATCAACTAATAAACTAATAAACGGGAGATATTTTTATGTCTGATTGGGAACCGAAAATTGCGGCTTTTTTGTGTAACTGGTGCAGTTATGGTGCCGCCGATCTTGCCGGAGTCGGCCGGATGGAATACCCGGCCAACATCCGGGTCATCCGGATTCCGTGCACCGGACGGATGGATCCTAAATTCTTTCTGGCGGCCCTGCGGGAAGGTGCTGACGGCGTCTGGGTATCCGGGTGACACCCCGGTGAATGCCATTACCTGGAAGGTAATTACTATGCCCGTCGCAAATTCGCCTTGTTTCAAAATTTGATGGAACTCATGGG
>RCNF010001246.1_pt1 | contig 13370 bp, 9 predicted proteins | sample 2041311 | NCBI WGS metagenome assembly RCNF01 (sample SAMN09708228, study PRJNA481090) | Marine sediment metagenome, whole genome shotgun sequencing project. | biome: marine sediment; feature: ocean; material: sediment; isolation source: Sewage treatment plant 2 marine sediment (STP2) ... | reverse complement strand
AACGCGATGGCTGGCGCCACCTCTATCTCTATGGGGCGGACGGCAGTCTCCAGAAACGCCTGACATCGGGCGAGTGGCAGATCGAAAAGGTCTATGGGGTCGATGCCGACGAAACGGTCGTATTTTTCCAGGCCAACCTGAGTAATCCCAGACACAAACACGTCTACCGCCTCTCGCTCGATGACGGCAAGGTCATGATCCTCGGCGACCAGCCGCGGGGAGTCCATACAGGATCGTTGTCGCCGGACGGTGTCCTACTGGTCGATCACTGGTCGACTCGCGACACCCCGCCACGAGCCGACCTCGTGGCGGCCGACGGCCATGTCGTTCGCCGACTGTGGGAGTCGGGCGATGAGTTGAAGTATTGGGACCTTCTCCCGGTGGAAGCCGGATCGCTCGCAGCAGATGACGGTACCGAGCTCTATTCACTGCTCATCCGGCCGCGGGATTTCGACCCAGGCAAACGCTACCCGGTGGTCCTTTACGTGTATGGCGGACCCAACTCCCAGGGCACCGCCGACCGCTGGAATTCAGCGATCCACAACACCTATCGGCTCTTTGCCGAGATGGGCATCGCCACCTTCCTGGTCGACAACCGCGGAACGTGGGGACGCGGCCACGAATTCGAAACCGTCATCCATCGCCGTCTCGGCGAGTACGAGGTTGCCGACAATCTGAAAGCCGCCGAGTGGTTGAAAAGTCAGTCCTGGGTCGACCCCGAACGGATCGCTGTCTACGGGGGCAGCTACGGCGGCTACATGACGCTGTTGCTGATGCTCCAGGCCCCGGACGTCTTCCGCGCCGGCATCGCCTATGCTCCGGTCACCGACTGGCGGCTGTACGACACCATCTATACCGAGCGCTATATGGACACGCCGCAGGACAACCCCGAGGGCTACAAGGCCTCAGCGCCTTTGACCTACGCCGAGAACCTCGAAGGCGCGCTGCTGCTGGTGCACGGTGCGATGGACAACAACGTCCACCTCCAAAACTCGCTTCAGCTCATTGGCAAACTCGCGGCCGCCGACAACGCCTTCGAGTTCATGGTCTACCCACAGACGCGCCACGGCGTCCGCCGGTCAAAATACGCACTCCATTTTCATCGACTTAAAATCAATTTTCTGCGACGAAACCTTCTTGATAACTCTGGAGAATGACAGCATGATTTTGTATTTCGAAGTACATTCATTTACCGACCAAGTTTTCCAAGGAAATCCTGCTGGCGTATGTCCATTGGATGAGTGGATCGACGATGATTTGATGCAAAAAATTGCCAAGGAAAACGGTCTTTCAGAAACCGCCTTCTTTGTTCCCTCGAAAGACGGTTTTGATCTCCGTTGGTTCACCCCGGCCCTGGAGGTCGACCTCTGTGGTCACGCAACCCTGGCCAGCGCTTACGTGCTCTTTGATCACATGGGTTTCGAGGGAGACATGATCGTCTTTCACACCCAGAGTGGCGACCTTCTGGTTTCGAAACAGGGGTCGGCGATCGTGATGGATTTTCCATCCCGTCCGGCCACCCGTATCGAAGCGCCCGAGCACCTCATAAATGCATTTGATCATGAGCTTGGAGACGTCTACAAATCTCGCGACTATATGGTCGTATTTGACTCCGAGGAAACAGTCCGAGATTTGCGTCCGGATTTTGCCGAACTCGAACAACTGGACTGCACCGGAATTATCGTCACCGCGCCTGGTACTGACGTCGATTTCGTGTCCCGTTTCTTCGCTCCGATGGCGGGAATCCCAGAGGACCCGGTGACCGGTTCGGCCCATTGCACCTTGACGCCATATTGGGCTGCGGCGCTCGGCGCCACCGATCTGTCGGCGCACCAGATATCCGAACGCGGCGGTGAGCTCGCCTGCCGTCTGGTCGACGACCGGGTCCAGATCGCCGGACGTGCGGTGTTGTACGCCAGAGGCTTTTTGAACATCGATTGAGGGGGGCGCGTGGCGGACAACATCCTGGATCTCAACCGTCGCGCCTGGAACTCCCTGGTCGAGAATGGCAACCGATGGACGGTCCCCGTGAGCCCTGAGGAGATCGCGGCCGCCCGTCGCGGCCAATGGCAGATCGTCTTGACGCCGTTCCGCCCCGTCCCTTCGAACTGGTTTCCAGGTCTCGACGGGGCGAAGGTCCTCTGTCTTGCCTCCGGTGGTGGTCAGCAGGGGCCGATTCTCGCGGCCGCCGGGGCTGAGGTCGTGGTCTTCGACAACTCGCCACGGCAACTCGATCAGGACCGATTGGTCGCCTCGAGGGACGGGCTCACGATCGACACCATCGAGGGCGACATGGCCGACCTCGGAGCATTCGCTGATCAGACCTTCGATCTGATCGTGCATCCGATCTCGAACTGTTTTGTCCCCGACCTCGAACCGGTCTGGTCCGAGGCCTATCGGGTGCTTCGAACCGGGGGCGCAATGCTCGCGGGATTTACAAACCCCCTGCGATACCTTTTCAACGAGGACATCGAGTACTCATCCGATCTCCTCTACGTCGTCAACACCGTCCCCTACTCGGATGAGGAAAAACTCACAAACGAACAAAAGCTGAGGTATACCGTCGATGGCGAGCCCTTCGAGTTCGGCCACACGCTCGAAAGCCAGATTGGCGGGCAATTGAAGGCGGGTTTCGTGATCGCAGGCTTTTATGAAGACCTGTATCCACCTGAAGAGGACAAGCTCTCTGCGCACATCCCATCCTTTGCCGCCACTCGCGCGCTCAAGCTGTGACGATGCGGCGCCACGACAAGGAGATCCGCTCCCGGGCCGAGATCGACGCCATCATCCGCGCCGCCGATGTCTGTCGTCTCGCCCTCGCCCGCGACAACGAGCCCTATCTGGTGCCGGTTTCATTCGGGTATGACGGAGCCGCCCTCTTTTTCCACACCGCACCCAGGGGCCGCAAGATCGATTTCATCGAGGTCAACAACCGGGTCTGTTTCGAGTTCGAGGCCAATGTTGATTTGGTCAGAGACGTGGATGACGCCTGCGCGTGGACCTTCAGTTTCGAGTCGGTCATCGGCTACGGGACGGTGTTCGAACTGGTCTCAACCGAGGAGAAGACCCACGCCCTCAACCAGATCATGCTCCACTACTCCAGGCGCGAGTGGGAGATCCCGGCGAATGCGACGGCCACCACCCGTGTGTGGAGGATCGACATCGAATCGATGACCGGTAAAAAATCGGAGGAGAAGGCGAAAGGTTGAGTGTCTCCACAAGGGCCCGTTGTAGGCAGGTCCTTCAGGGCCTGCCACCACCGTCGCTCAGGTCAGCCTCCCGCGGGCGGGCCGTCAACGACCCGCCTACGGTTTTCAGAGGCCTCCGAAGCGGCTCGTATCAGCGCGTCCTTCCCGAGAGGAGCCACCTTCATCATTGTTGGCCCGGAAAATCCTGCCGGCGTGGATGGTCGTGAATCCAACAATATTGAAGATGGCACCTCCGCCGCACAAAAAAAACCCGCCCTCACGGGCGGGGAAATTCCTAATTCCTAATTCCTAATTCCTAATTCTCTTAGAACCGATACCGCAACGTCGCCCTCAGGTTCCGACCCGGCTCGGGACGGTTGTTGTAGGGCTCGTTGTAGAGCTTGTCGGTGAGATTTTCCAAGGCAACCATCACGCCGAGGCCGAAGTCGAAATCGTAGCCGCCACGCAGGGCATAGACGGTGAAGCCCGGGGTCCCGGTTTCGAAACGTGGGTCGTCGGTGGGCAGGCGGGTCTGGCTGTCGAGCCACCGCATATTGGCCTCAGTCCACCAGCTCGCGCGCTGGTAGCGCAGACCGAGAATGACCTTCATCGGCGGAATCGACGACAAGGGCTCGTTGGTGATGTTGTTGTCGCCTTCGATCAGGGCAAACGAACCGAAGGCTGTCCACCACCTGGCAAAGATCGCCTCGAGGTCGAGCTCGATGCCTTTGATGGTCGCTTTTTCGACGTTTTCCAACCGGGCCGCGTCAAGCCCCGGGATCGGGCTCTCAGACGGGTCGAGGAACTGGAGCGTGATGAAATTGTTGAGGTCGTTGTAATAGATGTTCAGTCCGCCCGAGTAGCGGTCGTACCGCACCTTGAAGCCGGCCTCGTAATTCCAGGAGGTCTCGGAGTCGAGGAACGGGTTCTGCAAAATAAACGTGTCGCCCGTGCTTGCGAGACCGATGAACGAACGCTCCTGAAGGTTGGGGGCGCGGAAACCGCGGGCAATCAGACCCGTCACGTTGACGTGTTGCGCCACCTGCCAGACGACACCCAGGTTCCCGGCGAGGGCTGACTGATTGACGTCAAACTGCTCTCCCGTATAGCGCGGATCGTTCTCGGTCACGAAGCTGAAGTCATCGCCGCGCAGTCCCGCGTTGAGGGTGACTCGGGGGCTCAGGGTGATCCGGTCCTCGACGTACAGCCCCAGGCCGCGCTGGTGGCTGTCAGGAACCGTCACCTCGTCGCTCGGCGGTGAAAACGACGTCTCGGAGCGCGCGTTGTCGTGCAGCTTGTCCTGGTAGATGTCGAGACCGAAAGTGAGGTGGTGGGCGGTCCCGAGATCGGCGATCGACTGGGCGTTGAAGCCGAGGCTTTTGATCACCGACTGCGTGAACTGGTTGGAGAAGAAGAACCCGAAGTCGAAGTTGCGGATGCTCTCCTTGTTGATCTCCTGGTACCAGGTGCTGAGGACGATGTCGCTGAGACCCCACACCGGCCCCGACTCCCACGCAAGGGCGACCTTGTCGCGATCGAAGTTCGGGAAGGAGATGTCGATGCCCGAGGTTGCGGGGTCGAAGCCGGGGAAGCCGACGTTCTTGGTCCGCACCACCTCGGCGTTGACCCTGAAGACCCCCTGGTCACCGGTCACAAAGCGGAAGTTGCCGTTGAACGTGGTCTGTTCCATACCGCTGTTGGGAACCACGTTGTCCGACAGGACATAGTCCTCGTACCGCGGGTCCTCGGCCGCACCGTCGGCTGCGGTGTAGTTCCCCACATCCTCGGAGGTCCCTCCGACAAAGAACGAAAAGCCCTCGCCGGTTCCCGAAACGGAGGCGCGGAGCTGCTGCGAGTCCGAGGTGCTGGCGTACTCGTAGGCCGCGTCCCCGGTGATCTTGAAATCCTGGCCCCCGAGGTCCGGTTTCCGCGTAATGATGTTGACTACGCCGCCGATCGCGTCCGAACCGTACTGAACCGATGCCGGCCCGCGCAGGACCTCGATTCGTTCGACGTCGGCGAGGTTGACCAGCGCCGGCTGGATCCCGGCAAAATCGGTGGACTCACGGGCGTTGTTGAGCCGCTGGCCGTCAACCAGGATCAGGACCCTGTTGGAGGTCAGGCCCCGAATCACCGGGATGCCGCGGAACGGGCCCTCACCCTGGATCTCGACGCCCGGAATCTGCTTGAAGAGATCCGCCATCTTCTCGGGTTGCTCTCTCTCGATCTGCTCGCGGGTCAGAACCGAAACCGGCACCGGGGTCTGGCCCGAAAGCTGCTCCTGGCGGCCGGCGGTAACCACCAGCTCATCCTTGAACAGGAGGCCCTGTTCGGCCGCGGCCTTTTCTTCGGCGGTCTGCTCCGTCTCCTCGGCCGACGGTGTCTCAGGCTCAGCTTCCTGAGCGAGAGCAGGCACCGCCGCCACCACCACCATCACGCACACCAGAACTCTGAAAATGGTTTGTACCATTGTGATTTCTCCCTGAGGATCGTCTGCGGCGCCGTCGAGGCGCCGCGAACTCAGGAGATCTTAACCAAGTACGCGACCACGTTCTCCTTGTTTTCCAAGGTTTTACGCTCAGGTGACAGTTCAGACCAAGATGCTGGATCCTTGATGCTGGAAGCGAGTGTCGGCTTCACCTGCCGCCAAGACGGTGGGAGGTTGGATCCAGCATCCAGCATCCGGCCGCCGGGCGGCCGCAGGCGGCTACCGCCTGATGAGGTCGTCGAGATTTCGGCGCTCGATGGGCCAGCCGTCGGGTAGGACGCTGTTGAAGGTCTCCGAGTCAAACCACCCCTCATCGCCGGCGTAGGTCGGGACCACCAGACGCGGAAATCGTGCCAGGATCTCGCGGTCCGGCACGCTGCGTCGGGCCAGCAGTTCGGCACGACGCGTCTCGATCCCCTCGAGACCGGCAAAGAAGCCCTTCGCCGCCCTGAGCTGCATGAGCAGAAAACCATCCTCGAGGGCCGGCGTTCCCGCTCGCGGTCCGAGAAGGATGCGCGCGATGAAGTGACGAGCGCTGGCAACCCAGCCCTGCTCTCGGACACGCCGCGTCCACCTGGTCTGAATCGAGGCGCTGTCGCCACCGCTGCCGAAGGGATCGGAGACCACCCTCTCGAGATCGGGTCGTTCGCTGGCGAAAGCCGTCAAACGGTGCAGGAAGGTTGCGGAAACGGCAGAGCCGAAAGCCGCCCGGCACTCGTCGTCCGCACACGCAAAGAAGGTCCGCAAAGCGTTGCGCTCGTAGAGCACGCCGCGGCGAAAATCGCCGAGGCCTGCCGAGGTTGCCCCTCCGCGGTGGCGGGCCACCGCGTCCGGGCACGCCACCACCTCGCGGCCCACTGCCCACAGACGCCAACCGAGATCGACGTCTTCAAAATAGGCAAAGAGGTCGCGGTCGAAGCCGCCGCTCGCGTCCCAGTCGGTGCGGCGTATTGCCATGTTGCCGCCGCACGGAAAGGCCAGAGAATCCCCCACCGCGGGCGCATCGACATCCTCGATGGGAAAACCCTGACCCACCTGAAAGGCGTGGCAATCAAAGGTCACAACGCCACGTCCGAAATCGAGGCGTTCGCCGTCCCATGTCACGAGCCGACCCGCGCTCGCCGCCGCGCTTGGATGGGCCGCCAGGTTGTCGAGGTGGGCCTCGACAAAGCCCTCTGCCGCGGCCGCGTCATCGTTGAGCAGCACCAACACCTCACCGGTTGCCGCGTCAGCTCCGAGGTGGACGCCGCCGGCAAACCCGGTGTTGGTGTCCGAAGACACCACGCGCACCCACGGATAACGACTGAGCGCCTGGTCGCCACAGCCATCCGGTGAAGCGTTGTCCACCAGGATGACCTCGACGTCACTGCGGTCGCTGTAGGGCGCCAACGATGCGAGGCTGTCCCCGAGATGGTGGGCGCCGGCGTGGACGACCACGATGACGGAGGCCTTCACCGATCGCCTCCCTGCCGCCGCAGCGCGCGCTGAATCCTCCGCAGAAGCGGCTCCTCGGCCACCACCTCACCCGGCGCAAGGCTCTCAAAACGCTCGCGGCTGGGGTCGCGCCACGGATTTTCGGCAAAGTGCAAGAGTGGCTCCGCCACCCGCTGCCAGGTGCGTTCCGCCGCCCACTTCTGAGCTGCAGTTCTCGCCCGATTCCGGCCTGGCTCGTCTTCCAGCAGGTCGCAGATCGCCGCCGACAGTGCCCCTGCATCGCCAGCCGGCACCACCGCGCCCGCGCCCTCCTTCTCGACAACTCTGGCCATGGTCCCGCCCGCTGTGACCACCGCCGGGAGTCCGAGCCACATCAGGTCAACCAGCCGTGTCCGCAGGCTGAGGTCGGTCTCGAGCCCGGGGTGATGCGTGACCACCGCCAAATCGCTGACCTGCGGCAGCTCGAACCGGCGCTCGAAGGGCCGCCAGCTTTCGAATCGGACGGTCGTACCGAGCCAGCCTAGTTTGGCGGCGCGTTTCTTGATGCGTTGCGCAACCGACAGCGGCGTCAACTCCGGGTGCGGGTGTTCGACGAACACGAGCATCGCTCCGGGATGGCGTTCGAGCACCGCCGGCATCGCGTCGAGAACCACATCAGGGTCATACCAGTCGTAGATGCCGCCGAAATACAAGACCGGTGGGTCGGCGTCGGCGCCCTCCAGGATCTCGTCGCGGCTCGGGGGATCCGCCGGTGCATCGGCCGGGGTTCCAAACGGAAGCTCGACGATCAGACCCGCCAAGGTCGGGTCGGCGTCGAGCGCCATCGGATTGACGCGACCGAGCGCGGTCAGCCAACCGAGATAATAGAGCCTCTGTTCCTCGGACGAACACAGAAAGAAATCCCCTCGGGCCATCTGCAGGCGCCACGTGGCGTGATCGGTGCGGTACGGATCGAGACCCAGATCCCGGTGATAGTGCATGTTCTCCACCAGAAACGGGTCATACAGATCCACCACCACCGGCAGATCGTCCCTTTGCGAGAGATAGTGGTTGCCGAGGTGGGCGTGCAAGAGCACCCAGTCGTGGCCCTCCGCCTGTTTGCCGAGCTCTTCGGGATTGGCCTGCAGGATCTCGATCCGCTCGTGGAGCGACCCGGCCTCGCCGGGATCGTTGGGGACGGCCAGCGTCACCTCGTGGCCGGCCTCGGCGAGGATCTTCGCCAGGGCCGTGAATCGGCTGCCGACGCCTGCCGTGATAGCTCTCACCGGTTCCGGACAGATGAGAAAAGCGCGGCTCATCGTTTGCAGCCAAGGGTTTCCGGATCGACAGCGTGGAGTGTAGTCACGGCGGATATGGTAGCAGCACGGTGATACTATCCTCAGAAGGGGGAGAAATTTTGCGGATGGATCTCGCACCACCGGGCGTCACCACGAGGGTGAGCGCCGAAAAGGCGCTGGTCATCGCACCCCATTTCGACGACGACGTTCTCGGGTGCGGAGGGCTGATTGCACAGCTCACCGCCGACGGCGGGAATGTGGCCGTCCTCTTTCTCACCGACGGCTCGGGCGGGATCGAGGAGATCGCCGATCGCAACCAGTACGCCGAACGCCGACACCAGGAAGCGGCCAGCGCGTTGCAGATTCTCGGAGTCTCCGACATCGAATTCCTGGATCTCCCCGACGGGTCACTCAGCGAACACGTGGACCAGGCCGCCGAGGCGGTCCGCCGAGCGTTGAAAGCCCGTTCACCCGACCTTCTGCTCGCGATCTCGCCGCTGGAAATCAGTGCCGACCACCGGGCGGCATTTGCTGCTACCCACGCCGCCCTTTCGGGTTTGCGGGGCGGCACCGACCTCGACGCTGCCGTCGAAGATCTCCAGATCCTCCTCTACGAGGCCAACCACCCCGCATTTCCGAATGTCTTAGTGGATGTCACCAACCAGGTAGACCTGGTGCGGCAAGCTATCGAGGCCCACGCCAGCCAGCTCGAGCTGCACAACTACCGCGAGATGACGCTCGGTCTGCGTTCGTTGCGCACCGCGTCGCTGTCTCCCGACGTCAAGGCCGCTGAAGGCTTTCAAAGATTGACCGTCCAGGACTTTGTCACTACCAGCCGCGCCGCTCTGATCCGTCGCCTCGGTGGGGTGTCCGAATTGCACGACGTCAACGACGGGCCTTTGATCAGCGTCATCGTGCGCACCAAGGACCGTCCGCACCTGCTCGCGGAAGCAATGGCGAGCCTGGCCGCCGGCGCGTACCGACGGGTCGAGGTTGTCCTGGTCAACGACGGCGGCAAGGCCCCGCCGGTACCCGACGACTTCCCCTTCCCGGTGGTTGCAGTCAACCTGCCGCAGAATCTCGGCCGCGCTGCAGCGGCCAACGCCGGATTGGAGGCGGCAAGCGGCGAGTGGATCGCCTTTCTCGACGACGACGACATCGCAGAGCCCGAGCACCTGGCCACCCTGGCCGGACTCAGCAACGCCGCCGAAACCAGCGTCGTCTACACCGACGCAGCGGTCGGGGTGTACGAGATCCACCCCGATATCGGATGGCGCGAAGTGGCCCGCCGGCTTCCCTACAGCCGGGATTTCGACCCCGAACTCCTCCTCTTCGACAACTACATCCCGTTCAACACCCTGTTGATCGAGCGCGGGCTGTTCGACGAGGTCGGACCCTTCGACACCTCTTTGCCGTTTTTTGAAGATTGGGACATGCTGATCCGACTCGCCGCAACCGCGCCCTTCCACCACCTGCCGCAGGTCACGGCGGAGTACCGCCACTTTCGCGGCGGCGACCACATCCTCGGTGAAAGGCCGACCGAGAGGGCGGACTTCCTGGCGATGAAGGCCCGGGTCATCGACAAACACCGGGATCGCCACGGCTCCGAGATCACCGCCCGCGTCGTAGACGGCCTGCGCGCGGAAGCGATCGCCGCCGCGGACTCCGCCGCTTTTCGCGGCGCCGAACTCGAGTCGGCGCGCCACCTATTCGAGCGCGATCGCGCGGCCCTGACCGAAGCCCTCAACCTGCACCGGACCGCCATCGCGGAGCACGACGAGAACGCGCAGCGTCTCTATGCCGAGATCGAGCGCCTCAACGGCATCATCAGCGAGATGGAGAACACGAGGGCCTGGGGCCTCCACCGCACCATCGAAAAACTCCGCGGGCGCTGATTCCCGGATACAGGATTCAGGATTCAGGTCTCATCGCACTTATCCTGAATCCTGCATCCAAAAGAAAATCCCCCGCCTCACGGCGGGGGTTGTTCCAAATTCAAAACTAAAAACTAATAATTCAAAACTGCGCTACGCCCCATACTGCTTGATCGCCGCGTCGAGCCTCGGCAGCAGCACATAAATGAAGCCGGCCACACCGAGGATCGCCCCGGCCAGGACAAGGAACATAATGGTCGAGGGCTCGAGCCCGCTGATAAAGCCCGACATCTTGTTGCCGATGGCCGTGGCCAGGAACCAGCCACCCATCATCAGACCGACCAACCGTTTTGGCGCCAGCTTGGTCACCAACGAGAGACCCATCGGTGACAGACACAATTCGCCGAAGGTGATGATGATGTAGTAGACCACGAGCCACATCATGGCCGTTTTGATCGCGCCGTCCTGGCCCACCCAGGAACCCAGCGCCATCACGAGGAGGGAGAACGTCGTGATGACCATGCCGTAGAAGATCTTCCGTGCTGTCGAGACCTGACGTCCGCGGCGGGCCAACATGGCAAAGAACCACACCACCACAGGCGTCAACGCCACGACGAAGACCGGGTTGAGCAGGGCCGTGATCATTTCGGCGTTGACGAGGCGCACGTATTTTCCAGGCGCCAGCGTCGGGGTCGCATCGTCCGCATTTTCGTAGACGGCGTCAAAGGTATCCTGCGTGACCAGCAAGACGGGCACATTCTCACCTTCGAGATGCCGCCCGAGAATCACGTCTTTCGAGGCCTTGGTATTTTCCGGTTCGAGCTTGACGCTGGTTGCGGTCACGCCGTGGGCATCCTTGGACACCACGAGGTCCACATTGGCATCGGCATACACTCCGCTCGTCAGAAAACGCTCATCATCGGCGAACTCCGACGGCTCGAGGACCAACACATTGTGTCCCGGCATCTGCTCGAAGCCCTGAACCAGAGACTCGGTCAGAATCCGCGCACCGAACATAGATTCCTCGTCACCATCCACGATGACCATGGTTCGCTGGTCGGGCCGCGGGAGATCGGGGCCGGCATTCGAAAAGTACGACGGCATTGCCTTCTGGGCGTAGAAGTCCGTCGCATTCGGAATCCACTCAGCCTGGCGATTGGTATTGTTTTCTGCAAACACCGTCAGCAGACCACCGCTGAGGTGCAACACCATGAAAAATGCGCCACCCGCGACGTACACGGGAATCAGAGCCGCCAAGCCGGGCTTTTCTTTCGGTGCAGCACGTTTCACGATCATCACAAAATAGGCCATGATCGGCAACATTCCCACAAGGAACCCAAAGGTCACCGTTCCGATGGTGTTGACGACGAACGGAAGGTATTCACCGACAAAGTAGCCCACAACGCCAAAGACGGCTGCCGGCAACAAAATCGTCATGATGATCTGTTGCATGCTGACATCGTCCGGACCGGGTTGGGTGATCGGCGGGTCGGCGGACGCCAGACCTTTCCAGTTGACCGTGAGGATCACCACCGCAACCAAGAGTCCGACGCCGGCGGCGGAAAAGGCCAGGTTGAAGCTCCACAGGTTTCTCAGGGGCGCTGCCAGCAAGGCCGCTGCCGACGCACCGATATTGATGCCCATATAGAAAATGTTGAATCCGGCGTCGCGTTTTGGATCACCCGGTTCGTAGAGGTTGCCCACCATCGCCGAGATATTCGGCTTGAAGAGACCGTTGCCCAGACACAGGAGCACGAGACCGGCGTAGAAAGTCGGCATGCTGCGAACGCCAAGGGCGAAATACCCCACCGCCATCAAAAGGCCACCGATGAACACCGATTTTCGGAAACCGAGATATCTATCCGCGATCATCCCGCCGAGAAACGGCGTGAAATAGACAAACGCCAAATAGGTGCCATAGATCTCGCCCGCGGTGGCGTTGGAGAGGCCCAACCCTCCGCGCTCGGTGTCGATAATGTAGAGATACAAAATACCGACCATCATGTAGAAACCAAGTCGTTCCCACATCTCGGTGAAGAACAGAGGTTTCAGACCCTTCGGGTGTCCAGAACTCATAGATGTCTCCTCGGGAGTCGATTTTGCTCCAGACGACAGGCGAGCCGAAGCCCCGGAATCCTACCGCATTCCCGATCCCTCACCAACTTCTCGAACCGAAGAGGGACGGAATGATCCCATCTCCAGGGTTGCCACGCTATGATGTCAGCTTCACAACAAAAGGAGACCACGACCATGAAAATCAATCCCCGACCCCTGTTGAAGACGCTTCTCGTGGCGGCCTGTGCCGCCGCGATCCTGCTCCCCGGCAGCACCGCCCCCGCCCAGGAGGCCAACGCAGAGGGCAAGGCCCACCTGTCATTCCCCGGCGAGTACGTCCGCCGCGTCGCCAACGACCAGGCGGTGGTCAACCTCGGTTACCGGACTGCCAACGCCTCGGTGGGCCAAAAATGGCTGATGGTCGAGATCTCGATGACCGTCTTTCCCGGCCACAATATGACGCTCAAGAGGGACGATTTCTGGCTGACCACTCCCGGCGGTGACAAGGTCGTGCTGGCCACCCAGGAAGAGTTCAACAAGGGTTCGGGTTCGGTGCGCGCGCTCGACGCCCGTGCGAACATTTCCCGCGACTCCCTGAATTACCTCCCGAAACAGGCCAACATCCCGTGCCGCATCGGCTTCTTCTCCGATACGTCCAGCCCGGACCGCGGCCTCACGTACACCCAGTTCAGCATGAACCCCGACAGCTTCTGCGGCGGCCGGCTCTACTGGGTCATTCCCGACGGCATCAAGCTCGGTCAGCACTTCCTCAACGTCCAGCTTCCCGACCAGGTCATGACGGTGCCGTTCAAGATCATGACCAAGGCCGAGCTCAAGGAAGCGAAGGCCAAGGTCAAGGAGTGGGAAAAAGAGCAGAAGGCCGCGAAGAAGGCGGCAAAGAAGGCCGCCAAAGCGCAGAAGAAATAAGAAGGTCTTTGCGGCGGCACGGCGTTGCCTGAAAAATTCACCTTTCACGTGGGCAGCCATTGGCCGCCCATTTCCACATCCGCCCTCGAAGAGAATTGTGGTTCGACCGTTACGGGCGCACGGTACG
>RCNF010006048.1_pt1 | contig 13372 bp, 14 predicted proteins | sample 2041311 | NCBI WGS metagenome assembly RCNF01 (sample SAMN09708228, study PRJNA481090) | Marine sediment metagenome, whole genome shotgun sequencing project. | biome: marine sediment; feature: ocean; material: sediment; isolation source: Sewage treatment plant 2 marine sediment (STP2) ... | reverse complement strand
AAAGGCCTGAGTTTATTCCCGTCTGGTTCATTCGCTTTGTTATGCCCCGGTAGTATGCTCAAATTCTGTCCCTGTGGTTTTAACTGGAATAATTCTTTGCTCGATATCAGACCATATTTTACGCTTCATCATCCTCAAATTATATTCAGTTTGTAGGTTCAGCCAAAACTGAGCCTCGATCCCAAAATAGCGCTGTAATCTCAAAGCAGTGTCGGCAGTGATGGATCTTTTCCCGTTGACAATTTCGCTGATCCGATTGGGAGGGACAGAAAGATCACGTGAAAGCTGGTTTATACTGATACCTAATGGTTCCATGAAATCTTCACGCAGGATTTCACCAGGCGTAATTGGGTCTAGTAATTTTTTAGCACTCATATTAATACCTCAATGATAATCGACAATTCCAACATTAAATGCATTACCATCATGCCACTCAAAGCAAACACGCCGCTGTTTGTTAATGCTGATAGCGAATTGTCCCTTCCTATCTCCCTTTAAAGCATGAAACTTATTGCCTGGATTAAGCATTAAAGCTTCCAGACTCGGAGCGGCATGAAGAACCATAAGCCTTTTTCTCGCTTGCCGTTCAAAAGATTGGAAGCAGCAGACTCGCTGATCGTCGAACAGCTTTTCAGTGTCTCGGCAGGCAAATGATTTTATCATATGCGAATGGTATTACGCTTGGCGTAATATGTCAAGCGGATTGTTTTTGAATGTGGGATTGGGACTTGGGATCGGACCACGTTAACCAACCATAATAACAGCAAAAGAAGTTTAAAAAGGGCCTAAAATCGTCTTAAACCACCCCGTTAAGCTAAATAGTATTTAAAAAAAATCCTTATACCCGTTATTTTGCACCCAAAATGGTATGCTTAAGACCAAAAAACGGCTATCTTTTGAGCTCTTTTTATCGATTATCAGACAGTCAACGTGGCCCGATCCCCATTCGCCCATTCGCATTCGTCATTCGGACTGCACTTTCTGCACGAACGTCCCGTATTAAGTGTTACATTAGAAACACTTTATATTCATTCATTTTTTTACTCATTCCTTTGGCATCCCGCACAAATTTATTCAATTCCGCCCAAAACTCATGACTGTGATTTTTTATCCGGGTATGAACGAGTTCGTGTAATAGGACATAATCAATCATTTCATCCGGCAACCTAGCCAGCTTCATGTTGAGGCTAATATTATTTTTGGAAGAACAACTCCCCCATCTGGTCTTTTGGTTTCTCATGAATACCTTGCTATAGCTAAAACCGTGTTGCTCAGACAATTCATTGAGGCGGTTAACAAGTTTCTTTCTGGCTTCGGCTCTGTTGATTTCAGTCGAATACTTTGAAAAGGCTTCATGTTCCTTTTCCACCTGCTTCATTTTATCCAGATGTTTTTTTATCCAGTTTCTTTTTGATTGAGCAAACTGCTTTGCCTTATCAAATGATAATCCATAAGGAACGGCAACTCGTACGCCTTTGAATGGTTTCACAGAAATACCGATATATCTTGCCCGGTTACTGCGTTCAAACAAAATCTGACCGACACTATCAATTTCAATGATTTTAGATTTCGTATTCAATAATGCTTCTCCACATATTTCATGGCCTCCTTTCTTGAGACGACCTTTGCCCCCACTTCGATTTATGATGGGGGACGTTCGTGCAGAAAGTGCTTGGCGTTTATGGTTTAATATGAGAGTTGCAGATTATGCCAAGATTATCAAGATTAAATGCCCCTGGAGTATTGCACCATGTCATGGGTCGTGGAATTGAGAGAAGAAAGATATTTCGGAGTGATAGGGATCGCAACGATTTTATAGATCGATTGTCGGCCCTGGTCCAGGAAGATTCCATGGAAATCTATGCCTGGGTTTTGATGCCGAATCATTTCCATATCCTTTGTAAGACAAAGAATTTGCCTTTGTCCATTAGTATGCGCAGAATTCTCACCGGCTATGTAGTAAATTTCAACAAACGTCATCGCAGATACGGGCATTTATTTCAAAACCGCTATAAGTCCATCGTTTGTCAGGAGGATGTTTATCTGAAAGAGCTGGTTCGATATATTCATCTAAATCTGTTGCGGGCGGGTCTGGTCAAGGATCTTAAGGAGTTAAACCGAAATCCCTGGTCCGGTCACCCGGCGCTTGCCGGTAAAGTTAAGAGAGAGTGGCAGAATACAAAGTACGTGTTGTCTTTTTTCGGTAGTTCAAACAATTCAAGAAAGAATTATTTGCGATACGTTAAAAAAGGGATTGATCAAGGGACAAGGCCAAAAGTTGTTGGGCAGATGTCCGATCTAATACAGGAATTTGGGGGCAAGAAATATGATGACTGGGTTAAGTGGTATCAAAGAAAAATGCCTAACGCAGTTGATGACGCAACAGAAAAAATTTATGAAATGGTATAGAAATTGAAGGATGCCGTCATTCTCATAGACAAAGAAATGGTAAATAAATGGGCCAAAGATTTGATTTTTACCAAAACCTTTGTTGGCTTATGTTTTCAAGAAAGTATTCTAAAAAAAGTCGCCGAAAGGAAAAATGAAAAGTATCGCTTGGCAACTCCTGCGGAAGAATCAATAGGTATAGATGGCTTTATTGGTAAAAAACCCATTTCCATAAAATCAAAGACCTATAAAACCAAAGATATGTATGGTGAGCAGATTGAGGCGGATATAATATATTATGATAAGAAAAAGGATGGTATCAGCATTGAATTTGAGTTTTAAAAAAGCTCCATCTGGGCCGAATTTTTAACAGTTACAGCATGGCGTAAATTTTGGCTGATAAAATCAAGTTTGTTTTCTTTAAGCTCGTCAGACCAATTTTTACAAAATTCCGACTGGGGCTTATCTGAATAATCGACCTCAAACATCCCGGCATCCGGCTGTGTGATATTCACAGGGTCATTAAATATCAACTCCTTTTCTTGTGCGGTTATTACAGGGAAACCGTAGTGTTCATTGTCGTATTTGAACCCGCCTTTGGTTTTTAACCGGTCAACAACAAACTCCATATGCTTGGCGAGTCTTTTCCGAATTAACTGCTTGGACGAATCAACGATAACATCCTTAATACGATCAATAACATTTTCAAGAGAGGGGTCTATTTCGTAGCCGATGCTGTTTCTCCCTGAGGTAATTGCGGCGGCAATTGTTGTTCCTGTACCCAAAAAAGGATCAAGAACAGTATCGCCTTTAGCCGAATACATGTTGATCAGTCGATACACAACCTCAAAAGGATAGGCCGCACTCCTTAGTCGAGAGTCTTTATCGTTTAGGGCTTGTGGCGTTCCCTTGACATCAAACCATACATCCGAAAACCAGGTGTTCCGTTCTTCCCAAAATATGGCACTTGACCGCCGTAGCTTTTTATCTTCTTCTTTTTTGAACTCCCGCTTTGGGCCTTTCCTTAAAATCAGTATGTATTCGTGCTCCAAAGTTACATATGCACCTGCTGGGAGCATGCCTGACCCCATGAACTTGTTGGGTGCATTGGTCTGTTTCCTCCACAGTATGCAAGGTAGCGCCGAGAAACCAAGTTCCAGCGCACTTTTCAAAATTCTCATGTGGTTTGGATACAGTGCAAAATTACCGTTTATGGTTCGGGTTGCATCACCAATGTTGACGCAAGCAAAACCACCGAACTTTAACACCCTGTAAACCTCTTTCCATATTGGGTCCATCAACTGATGCATCAATTCAAAGGCATTCGGTCCATCCCCTTTTTCCAAAGCCTTTTTAACAGATGAGCTTTGCTGGGTGAACATTTCATCCCACATTGCAATCATCGGATAAGGAGGCGATGTTACCATGAGGTCAATGCTCTCAGTTGACACCATCTCCATATGAATAGCGTTTTCAAATATAACTTTATGATTTGTTTTCATTTAAGCTCCAATCATTTAAACACTCGTTGGGTTAGATTCCGTGGTTACTTACATATCACATTTCAAACTGCCGTTATAGTTCATTCTCATAAACACCCTTTATTTCCTCAGGCTGGATGCACAGATAGTCTGGAGTTCGCTTCTGTGAGCTGTGGTTGAAACATACCATAAGTCTGGGTAGATCGACCACAGGTTTTCAAGCTACCCAGGATTTATAATAAATCAGATTACTAGTGTCCATCCATAAATGGTCTTTTTGCCCAATCTTTGCGTTATGCTCAAAAAATAATCCTTGGAATATCAACTATATGCCTACGGTTATTTTTTTCGTAAAGGGATTTGGTGGATTTGGGGTAGGGGTAGGATTTGGGATCGAGCCACGGTAACCGATTATAATAACAGCAAAAGTGCCACGGCCAGTTGGGACGCAGATCCATCATTTTCCAATATCCGCAATGGCCCCGCTGTAAATGGACTTGGGGTCGTGAAATCCGGGACGTCTTAAAAACGCTTCAACATCATTCACACTTGACAATACGTACGTTATAGATTTACTTGATGGTTACTTCGTACTTACCGAGGGAATATTATGTCCGTTCATCTAAAAAGCATTACACTGCGGCCTGAGAAGTACCCTACCCGTGAACATTATCCCTTCACCCTTCCCATCTTTCATAAAACCAAACATCTATCCCTGGACACGCCGGTGACTTTCTTCGTTGGCGAGAACGGCACCGGCAAGTCTACCTTGCTGGAGGCGCTGGCGCACGCCTGTAACATTCACATCTGGCGTGTTTCCGGGATCACCCGTTGCCAGGTTAACCTTTTTGAAGACCAACTGTATAATTATCTTTCCCCGGAATGGTCTAATGGGCGCGTTCCGGGATCCTTCTTCGGCTCGGAGATGTTCAAGGATTTCGCCAATATCCTGGATGAGTGGGCGGTAACGGACCCCGGCCAACTGAAATACTTCGGCGGCAAGTCATTGGTAACTCAGTCCCACGGTCAATCTCTAATGTCCTACTTCCGCAACCGGTACCGGATACAGGGACTCTACTTGCTCGATGAGCCCGAGACCGCGCTTTCGCCACGCAGTCAGCTTGAGTTGCTCGATATTCTGAACACGAATAGCCGGGCCGGTCACGCCCAGTTTGTCATCGCTACCCACTCCCCCATTCTGCTCGCCTGCGCCGGAGCCAGGATCTACAGTTTCGACCACGTACCCGTCTGCCCGGTGACATACGAGGAGACTGAGCACTACAAGATTTACAAGAATTTCCTAATGGATCGAACAAAATATATGTAATTGGGATAATTTTTTAAACCGGTTCAAAATCGCAAATCAGGGGCGCATGATCGGATAATTTGACCTGAGGGATCTGGAAATCCGTAATTTGTATTTGTGGACTGTGGAAGATGTAATCGAGTTGTCGGCGCGGTGAGCGACTGGGATGGGAGGGTTCCCTGTTTGTGTTGGCATTTTTTAGCCCTGTTGCAGACAGGAATAATTGCAGTTCGCGATCGCCCCAAAATACGTTGAAATCACCGGCGACAATGACCGGTTTTTTGTGGCTTTTTATCATGGCATGAAGATCCTGCAACTGGTAGTGGCGATGACGGAATTTGATCGACAGATGTGCCAGGAAAACCGAGAATTCCTCTAACTCGAGTTCAATCACAAGACGCTTGAGACCTTCCCGGAAATAATGAAATTTTTGAGACTTGATCTCCTGGTTCGTCAAAATAGCATTGCCCTGTTTGTTCAGCACCGGGATTTTTTGAACGATTGATGCTGCGGAGTACTTTGATTGATAGATAGGATAGTGTTTCATTTCCCGGGCGATGTCTTCGGCCTGATTGCTTTTCTCGGATCGAAAGGACCCGCTGTCCACTTCGATCAATCCGATAATATCCGGATTCACCGATTTTATGAAATCCACTATATTTTGGAAATTTCCGTTGGTGTGCTTTAAATACCCGCTATATGGAACCGGAAGATGGAAATGTCTCCCAATTCCAGCCCCATACCGTATGTTGTATAAAAGAAGTCTCATACAATAGTTATCCTTTCATGTATTATAATTCCTTAAGTGTAAAAGTAAAGTCTTGATTCTCACCAATTTTCTTTATAACATCCCTCTAATTCCTTACAACTTAATAGCAGGAGGTAAATTATGCGTATCCTACTGATTGGACAGGCGGCATTTGGGGCAAAAGTATTGGAAGGCCTGCTGGAAAGAAACGAAAACATAATAGGGGTTTATCTACCACCGGGCAGACCGGGAGGGCGGACTGATCCGCTCAAAGATGCGGCGGTATCCAAAGGAATTGATGTCTTTCAACCGGCAACGTATAAAAATGATCAGGTATTTGACCAGTACAAGGAACTCAAACCGGATCTCACGGTCATGGCCTTTGTGACCGATATTATCCCGGAGCGCTTTTTTGAGGTCCCCACTCACGGGACCATCAACTATCATCCTTCGATTTTGCCGCGCCATCGCGGTGCTAGTGCCATTAACTGGGCGGTAATTATGGGAGACGCACGAACCGGGCTGAGCATTTTCTGGCCGGACGGGGGGATCGACACCGGACTTATTCTACTTCAGAAAGAGATCGAAATCGGTCCGGATGACACCACCGGCGCACTCTACTTTAACCACCTCTTTCCCATGGGAGTTGATGCCATTCTCGAATCCATCGACCTTGTCAAAGCAGGCAAGGCTCCCAAATTACCCCAGGATGAGACAGGTGCTACCTATGAACCTCCCTGTGATGACCGAGTTGCGGACATTGATTGGAACAAGCCGGCCAGAGAATTATACAATCTGGTGCGTGGTTGCGATCCCCAACCCGGTGCCTTTGCTTTGTTGAACGGTGAAAAGGTTCGCTTTTATGGCGCACAGCTCATAGAAAAAAGTACCGATAAAACTCCTGGTACGATTCTCGCCGTTGACGATCAAGGGATTCATGTAGCAGTGTCAGGAGGAGAGCTTGTGGCAGGTAAAGTCGTCCGGCCGGCCAAAGGCAAAAAAGCAGCAGCGGCCGAATTTGCGACTGAACAGGGGCTTAAGGCCGGAGATATGTTCGATAAATGATATCCGTAATAAGCAAAATAAGTTAAATAGGACGCAGATTTTCGCAGATATACACAGATAATATTATTATTTAAAAAACTTTTTAATCTGTGTTCACCTGCCCGCTCGTGCCTTGCAATGGCAGGCGGGTCTGTGTCCCAAAAAAGGAAATTCCTATACTATCAAGTTATGGGCTCACCCGAGAAAGAAGTTCTCGTTTTTAGCAATAAATTCCACCATCATAGTTATGGCCCCAGTCATCCCCTGAAAGTGGAACGGCTCCGGTTAACCATGGACTTGATCGGCGAATATGGGATTTTTGATACGTCTTCGCCGCCCTGGGTGGAAGCAAGAGAAGCCGGCGAACAAGATGTTAAGCTCATTCACTCTCCTGAATATCTGGAGATACTTAAAACAGCCAATTCGGGCAGGGCTCCCTCACAAGCATGGAAGTACGGTCTGGGCAGCGGTGACAACCCCGTGTTTCCAGGTTTATATGACTGGTCTTTACTGGTCACCGGTGGAACCCTTGAATGTATCCGCCAGATATTAAACGAAAATCGTGAGATCGCATTTAATATTGCGGGCGGTTTGCACCATGCAACGCAAAGTCGGGCCTCCGGATTCTGCTATCTTAATGATCCGGCCATAGGGATTGCCAAAATGGTTCAGGACGGTTTGCGCGTCGTCTACCTGGATGTAGATGTACACCACGGTGACGGGGTTGAGGCGGCGTTTTATAACACGGATCGAGTTCTGACCGTCTCTCTTCATCAGCACGGCCACACACTTTTCCCGGGCACCGGTTTTCCCGACGATATAGGTCAAGGGCCGGGCCGGGGATACGCAGTCAATGTACCGTTGGCGCCCGGAACCGATGACGATTTGTACATTTGGGTTTTTATGGAACTGGTGCCGCCGCTTGTTCATGCTTTTGATCCGGATATACTGGTTACACAACTTGGAGTGGACACCCTGGCAACCGATCCTCTGGCCGGTCTGAACCTCACAACGAATGGCTTCAGCAGAATAGTCCGGGAGATAAAATCGTGGGGTCTTAAATGGGTTGCGCTGGGTGGCGGCGGATATAATGTCATGAATGTAGCCCGGGCATGGACTAAGGCATGGGCGATCATGAAAGGGGTTGAAATTCCGGACACTTTGCCCCGTGACTTTGTCAGCAAGCACCGGACCGAGCTGGGTCAAAATCTCACGCTCTCGGATCGACCCTATAAAATTAATGGCGCAATTGCTGACTCTGCCCGGCAAATGGCCTCATCGGTTGTTACCAAAATCAAGGAGACTGTTTTTCCATTGCTGGACGCCTAAAAAACATACGTCCCGAATTCCGTGAAAAACAGATTGCTTAACGATTCCAGTTCAGGCGAGATTGTTGGTTTCGTCAGGATAACTATTAAATCAAAGGCTTTTTGCTTATTTTCGCCGTTTGCTGAATATTTAAGGAGCAAAGGTTCTTTCGGAGACTCTCCTTTTTCAACCGACTCCGGTGATCCAGCTATAATCTGAAGCCCCGGAATTTTCTCCGCTTCTGTAAAAAACTTTTCTTGAAAGGATTCACATAAAGGGGAGATCAGAACCATCTCCAGATCTTTTGTTTTATCAAGGGCAATGACGGATTGGTTCACGCCCAGTACCAGGCTGGAAAGAAGATACGCTTCATCATCTCCTGTATCTCCCTGAACAACGGCTATACGGCCGGGGATCTGGCCATCCAGAGGTGAAACCACCATCCCGTTGAAGGGACCGGTCGGTGAGAGCATCCGCTCGAACTGCAAATCGGTGATCACATCCGGGTATTTTCCATAACCCAATTGGGGGTTGAACGGATAAAATGCGTTATCCTGGCCTTTTGTTATAATGACCTCGTCAAATTCCAATTCCAACTCTTCATCAGGAATATCAAAATCAATGGCTTCGGACTTACATTCAGCCCAGCAAAGGGCACAGCCCAGACAGCGCCGGCAACTGAGGCATCGCCCGGCTTCTTGAATAGCTATCTTTTCAGGAAAACCGGTCTCTACTTCCGTGAAATTTTCTCTTCTTTCATCCACCGAAATCTCCGGCATTTCCGCCCGTGGAGACGGTACATCACCGAACGGTATAATATAGCGCTTTTCCTTTTCATATATCATTTATTTACTCCTCAGGTACTCATGAATTCCAACAGCTGCATGTTTGCCGGCGGCAACCGCACGAATGGCAATATCCGGGCCGGTCACCACATCACCTCCGGCAAACACCCCCGGAACATTGGTTGCACCGGTTTCCTCATCGATTTCAAAGGTGTTCCAGCGTGAAAGCTCAAAATTATGGCCTTGGGAAAGAAAGCTCAAATCCGTACCTTGGCTGATGGCCGGCACTATGGTTTCAGCGTCAATGACATATTCAGAACCTTCAATGGGAACCGGTCGCCTGCGTCCTGAAGCATCCGGTTCTCCAAGTTCCATTTTGATGCATTTCATGCCGGTAACTTTTCCGTTTGCACCCAGGATTTCCACAGGCGCGGCAAGGTACTGAAGAATGACTCCCTCATGCTCGGCTGCGTCGATTTCCCAAGAATTGGCCGGCATCTCCTTTTTGGTTCTGCGGTAGAGAATATATACTTCATCAAAACCCATTCGCCAGCCCACACGAGCCGAGTCTATTGCCGCATTACCCCCTCCGATCACAATAAGTTTTCCTTTTGCTTCCGGGAGATTGCCCAGGGCCTGCTCTCTTAGAAAGGTCACACAGTCTACAATTCCCTCATAATCATCTTCACCGGGAACCCGAAGCTTAAGACCCGTATGGCAACCGGCACCAATAAACAAAGCATCATAATCGTTTTTAAGGTCTTCAAAAGCGACATCTTTCCCAATGCGGGTATTGTATTGAATTTCAACGCCCATATTGCAAATAAGGTCCACTTCTCGCTGAAGCAGTTTTTTGGGCAATCGGTATTCCGGAATACCGACCCAGAGATAGCCTCCCGGAACAGGGAGCGCTTCGAAGATCTTTATATGCTCATATCCCATTCTTGCCAGGTCGTGGGCACAGGTCAATCCGGCCGGACCGGCACCGATAATGGCAATTTTTTCCGGATACTTCTGTTCCGGGGTTTCATAGACTGGCTCTATGCCCTGGTCCAGCTCCATATCAGAAACAAATCGCTTGAGAAAGCAGATACTGATCGGTTCATCCAGATACTGGCGGTTGCAGGCTGTTTCACACGGATGGGGACAGATTCGGCCGATACTGCCTGGAAGCGGGAGTCTCTCTCTGATTTTAGCCAAAGATTCCAGGTACTTGCCGTCGGAAATTAAACCAACATAGGCTCGAATATCCAGATTAACGGGGCATGTCTCCTGGCAGACAGGCATATCTTCTTTATAGATATTGTATTCACCCGTTGTAAGATTACAGTGATCAATGGCTGTACGAAAGCCCAAACCCTCGTTAAAATCGTCAAACATGTTAACCGGACAGACCTGTATGCAGGCCTTGCAGTCGTTGCACTTACTGTTATCAATCCGGAGGCTGTGTTTCAGGATGCGGACTCTTTGTTTACCGTTGTCCCGGTTGACCTTCTTGATATCACTGTATGTGAGGATGCGGATATTGTTATGATCGCGCACCTTGTCCAGATCAGGATTCATAAATGCTTGTTCCGGCCTGATGAGTCTGTCCCTGGGAATCCTCTCAGCACCTAATGTGGGAAATTTCTCCACAATAGTAACCTGAGCCCCTGCTTCTGCTTGTTCAAGGGCGGTACGGACCCCATCGAGCCCTCCTCCAACAATCAATACTGTTTTGTCATCCACTGTATTACACCTCTTGAGGCACTAACTGAAATATCGGCGACCGGCCGGCCACATTGTCCAGGACAACCATCCCTTTCCTTTTGAGGGCGGTTATATATCGGAAGACCCTTTCCGATGGAATGGCCAGATCCCCGGCCAGGTCCTTTATTGAACGGGCACCTTCCTTGAGTTTTGCAAGGATTTCCTGGACCTCGATTTCTTCCACGATGATCATGTCAATCGCGCGATTAAATTCGTGCTCGGTAAAAATCTCACCATACATGTTGCCGGTTTCAAGAAACGGAGTCCTTTTCCCCATTACCCATCGAATTTTTTCGCCGGCAAGCACGGCCTCTGCGGCTTCAAGCTTCCCAAAGATTTCCGGAGCCTTAACACGGTCCCCGTCTCCTCCCAGAGGGCCAAGGTCGCGGATTTTCTCATCGAATTCCGTGACTAATTTAACAAATACAGAGGCTTCACCCGAAGAACATTGCCGGAAGGCCAGACGTTCTTCATTGACACCAATGTATTTGAAAAGCTTTCGGGTCATATCTATTTTAGCCTTTGCCTGAACGTTTCCGCTAATATAATGGCAGTCTCCGAAATAGCAGCCCACCACCATAAGGCCGTCAAGTCCTTTTTGAAAGGCCCTGGCCACCATGGCCGGATCAACCCTGCCGGTGCACATGATTCGAACGGTCTTAATCTCCGGTGTATATTGTAGTCTGGAAACTCCAGCCAAATCAGCAGCGGAGTATCCTCACCATGTACAGCAAAAAGCAAGAATTTTAGGAACAAATTGAGCCAATGATAACCCCCCTTTAGGATTGAAAATTTTCGATTTATGATTTATGATTGTCTATTGAAAAAAACAAAATATATTTTCAAACTTAAATCTACGTTTTTTTCTTATTTGATTTTCTGCTCTGTGCTGTTCTCCTTGTCGTGATGAAAATTGATGACAATTCATGCGCCTCATTAAACAGGGGTAAAACCTTTCTACTTTGAATCAGTTTTTCGTCCATAATAAATTCAAGCCAGAATTCAGTTTCATCTGCCTCTTCTATGACGATGCTTATTTTTGATATAAAGGCGGCTTTTGTTTGGGCCAAAAGAGCAGCCCGATAATTTGCTGCAACTGATGTTGAACAACGGATGATCTGCTTTCTTATATGACTTCCCAAAGTACTCTTTGGTAGCTCGATGGCAAGTTTTACGCATCTGTGAGCAAATTTTTTTGTCCTGTTCTTTAATTCTTCGGAGTTCAATTCTCACCTATCCTTAGTTAAAAGCCATAAATTATCAATCATCAATCATATATCATCAATCCAAAAACGCATCAATCTGGGCTTGGAGCTGCTGATCCGTATAGGAATTAATGGTCAGGGCATGCTGATAGCAGGTAGCCGCACATACACCGCATCCCTTGCAGGCCACATCAATAACATGCACCTTTCTTCCATTTACAGTTCTGCGGATTTCAAGAGCCCCGTACGGACAAAGGGCAACACAGAGTCCACAACCCCTGCACGCGTCTTCATCGGCTAATACTGAGATAATAGGTTCCACTACCACCGATCCTTTTGACATAGGGATTGAGGCACGGGATGCTGCACCTAAGCCCTGGGCAACAGTTTCACGAATATTGGCAGGAAAACGAGCGCTTCCACAAAGAAAAATGCCGTCTGTGGCAAAATCAAGGGGCTTTAACTTTACGTGTCCTTCCAGAAAAAAGCCGTTTTCATCAACAGGAACCCTGAGAAGTTGAGAAGTTTCCCCTGCATCCTCATGTGCTACAAGAGGTGTAGATAATACTACAATATCTGCAGGCAGCTCCATGTCCCTCCCAAGCAGGGAATGATATACCTTGACTTTCTCAAGGTCCACCTCCGGTGGCTTTCCCGGATCATAGTTTATATAACGGACTCCCTTAGCCTTTGAGTTGCGAAACATCTCCTCATTTTCAACACCATACATTTGCATATCTCGGTAAAGGATAGAAACCCTTGTATCCGGGTTTTGATCTTTTATAAGAATGGCATTCTTCACAGCCGTCTGACAACATATTCTGGAACAGTATGGTCTTTCTTTATTACGGCTGCCCACGCATTGGATCATCACAACGTTTTTAATGTCTGAATCCAAACCATTTTTTAGAAGCTGTTCCATCTCAAGCTGGGTGATGACACGTTGACCATCGTAGCCGTAAAGACCATCGGGAACAAAAGCACGGCTACCCGTGGCCATAAGGATTACCCCTATATCGATTTGCTTGACACCATATTCTGTTTGAATATCGACTTCAAATTTCCCGATAAATCCCTGAACAGCGGTAACCCTCGACTGGGTAAAGACGGTAATTTGGGCATCCTGCACAATCTCCTGGATTTTTTCTTCCATCAAATCGCTGGCATCTATCATGGTAGGGCCCAGCTTATGGAGCTTGCGAAGCATGCCACCGAGGTTTTCTTCTTTTTCAACCAGGACCACTTCATAGCCGCGTCGGGCTAAGGCAACGGATGCCGTCATGCCGGCAATTCCTCCTCCAATAACCAGAGCCCGGGCACAGACTTCGGACATAATGGATTCCTGGGGTTGTAATAAA
>RCNF010001245.1_pt1 | contig 13372 bp, 10 predicted proteins | sample 2041311 | NCBI WGS metagenome assembly RCNF01 (sample SAMN09708228, study PRJNA481090) | Marine sediment metagenome, whole genome shotgun sequencing project. | biome: marine sediment; feature: ocean; material: sediment; isolation source: Sewage treatment plant 2 marine sediment (STP2) ... | reverse complement strand
CTCTCCCGGTTCGAGCTGGACTGAGGAGGGAACATGAGCATCGTCCAAATCAACCGCAACCCGACTCCGAAACAACTCAACCAGTTCGGCTTCATCTGGCTCGGATTTCTATCGTTTTTCGGCGTCATGGCCTGGTTCAAACTGGACGAACCGAATCTGGCGAAGGGGTTGTGGGTGGCGGCGATCGTGGTGCCGGTCATCGGCTGGTTGGCGCCGGTTTTCATGAGGCTGGTCTTCGTTGGGATGTCATATGCCGCCTGGCCCATCGGCTTTGTCGTGTCCCATGTCATCCTGGCGATGGTCTACTATCTCGTGATGACCCCGATCGGGCTCGTGATGCGGATTTTCGGGTATGATCCGATGACGCGACGACGGGATTCAACCGGTGCGAGTTTCTGGATTACCAGAACCGGAAGAAACTCCGGCCCCGAATCGTATTTCCGACAGTTCTGAGGTGTGACATGGCCGACGAGAAGAAATCGAAGACCGAGTTCGAACGCGAGGCAGAGGCGCCTCAGCAGAGCCTTCTTGCCGAGTTCTTCCACTTCCTGCGCAACAACAAGAAGTGGTGGCTGACCCCGATCATCGTGGTCCTCATGCTCGTGGCCCTCCTCATCGTCCTGTCAGGGTCGGCGGCCGCCCCCTTTATCTACACGCTGTTCTGATCCGAGAGGAACCGAATCGATCCTCTCGATGGGATCCGCCCAGGCGCGTGCGGTCGACCACCACGACGGCCATGGAGGAATACCGTGCGACTTCACATCTTCTGGATCCTGCTTCTGATCACGACCAACGGGATGACGGCGACGTTGGGCCCCGCCTTGGAGAGCCTGGGACAGCCGACCATGGCCGGGAACGCCGAGACGGTCAAGGACTTCGAGTTCCGGTTCGGCAACACGGTGTTCACCATCGCTGGAAAGGTCGAGGGCGTGCTCGGCGCCGAGAGGACCGTCGGTTTCGCCTTCAAGGGACGGGGCAAGGCCGGCATCACCATCGCGCCTGGACCATTTCATCAGGCAAATCTCACCACCATCCGCGACGACGCCGGCGGAAAATCCGTCGTCAACGGCGTTTTCGAACGGGATTTCGAAGGCGGCGTTTTCTTCACCAATCGCGTGCCGGAGGGGCTCTTTCAGGGCGAGCACGTCACCAGCTCCCAGCTCGCCTCCATCGTCGACCGTTCGGTGAATCGATGGGGCAAGACCCGCTACGAGGGGATCGACCACATCCTCGCCCCCTTTGTTCTCGATACCATGGATCAATCCGTGGTCATCGCCATCTTGTGGAAGGGCGCCAACGATACGATCTTCATCTACGATCCGGTCGGCGAACGCCAGGAACTCTACGGTCGGCTCAGAAAGGAATCGGGTGTCAACGGCAGCTTCTCGTACCACGACATCATGGTTCAGCAGCCCGCCGGGCTCGATCTGAAGACCCGGCCCGCCCATCGGCTGCTGCAGACGGCCATCGATCTCGAACTCGTTTCCGAGGACAATGAACTCGCCAAAGAGATCACCACCACGACGATCAGCGCGGGGGTCGAGCCGGTGCGCCTGGTGAGCTTCTCGCTCATGAACGGTCGATCGGAGCGGTATCGGACGTGGGACGATCATGAGTTCCCCATCACAGTCTCGAACGTGAGGGACGAAATCGGCCGGGCGCTCGAGTACTCGCACAAGTACAACGAGCTTCTCATCCTGCTTCCGGAGCCGCTCCAACCGGGTTCTTCTGCGACCATCACCGTCGAGGCCGAAGGCGGATTCCTGAAGAACTTCAGCGGCGACGCCTATCTCGTACTCGGAAACATGGCCTATCTGCCTCAGTTCGAGATCTACGACACCGCCGCGACCTTTCACTCGGTGGTCAAGGTCAAGGAGCCCTTCCTGCCCACGGCGTGTGGGCGCACGGTTCGGCGGTGGACCGAGAACGGCCTGAACTGCGTCGAGTCCATTGAAGACAAGCCGATTTCGTTTCCGTTCGTCATCGTCGGCAACTTCGTTGTCACCCAGGAGGAGTACGAGGGCTTTGACATCCGGGTCTACTCGTATGCCATCGTAAAAAAGCGGGGAGCCAAGAACCTGATCAAGAATGGTCGCGCGATTCTCGATTTCTACTCGAATGGGATGGAGCCCTTCCCGTACAGAGAACTCGAGGTGATCGAGATCCCTTACTACCGCCACTTCTTCTGGCAAGCGCCGGCCGGCCTGGTCGAAATCACCTCCGAAGGTTTGAGCCCGCTCAGCGGCGATTCCAGCGATCTCAACACCATCCTGAAACGATACGCGTCGAAGGGCCAGAACAGCCGATACGCCCACGAGATCGCCCACCAGTGGTTCGGCAACCTCGTCAGCTGGGGAACCCCCTACGACAACTGGTTGTCGGAGTCCTTCGCCGAGTATCTCGCGTATCTCTTCATGTCCGAGGGCGCTAAAGACAAGGCCAAGGCCAAGGTCCAGCTTCGTGAATGGCAGACTGATGTCAATGAGTGCAGCGAATTTTCAAGCATCTATGGTGCTTCAGCCCTCAATGGCAGCCCGAATCACACCAGGTGTTACACCCAACTTCTGTACGGCAAGGGTCCGTATGTGCTTCACGCTCTGCGGCAGGACATGGGAGACGCGAACTTCAAGAAGATGCTCTACTTTCTGACAACCCAGGCGGCCAAGAAGCCGCGGATGAAGATCATCACCGAAGACGTGATTCTCTTTGCCAATGCCATGACGAACAGGGACTATCACCCATGGTTCGACAAATACGTCTACGGCACCGAGATCCCACCAAAAACCTGGTAGACCTCGCTCAAAAACCGGGGTGTGGGAAGATCAAACAATGAGCGGATCTCGAATCTTTCGTTCCGGGCTCCCGGTGACCCTTCTGACTCTCGCCGCGTCGGTGGTGGTCATTGCCGGGATGCGAGCGGCGCAGAACCTCGTCGTTCCGTTGATGCTGGCTCTCTTTCTCGCCATCATCGCGGCGCCCGGGGTCTCGTGGCTGAAGCGAAAGCGGGTTCCATCGCCGGTGGCCATCCTCCTGGTGGTCATCGTCATGTTGTCGGTGCTCACCATCGTCGGGATCGTTCTCGGCCGGTCGGTCAACCTCTTTGTTGAAGCGATTCCCCAGTATCAGGTTCGTATTGACGGGCTCGTCGAGTCGATCCCCGTTTTCCTGGAACGATTCAACATCGACATCGACGAGAGCGAGATCAAGGAGATTCTCAGCCCGGGATCCATCATGAGTTGGGTTGCCAGCGGACTCAAGGGTCTGGCTGCCCTGTTGAAGAACGCGCTCATGATCACGCTGATCGTCGTTTTCATGCTGATGGAAGGGGTCTGGATCCCGACCAAACTGCGGGTTGCCTATGGCGATGATTCCGGCACGGTTCAGCAACTCTCGCACGCCGCAACCCAGATTCAACGCTATCTCGCAATCAAGACCATCATCAGTCTCGCGACCGGGACCTTTATCGCGATCTGGACCGGGGTTGTAGGTCTCGATTTTATGCTGGTATGGGGACTCCTCGCGTTCCTGCTCAACTTCATCCCCACCATCGGCTCGCTCATCGCGGCGGTACCGGCGGTCCTCCTGGCCATGGTCCAGCTCGGACCCGGTGCGGCCCTCGCGGTCGGCATCGGATTCCTCATCGTCAACGTGGCCTTCGGCAACATCATCGAACCGAATGTCATGGGCAGAACGCTCGGTCTCTCGACCCTGGTCGTTTTCCTCTCGTTGGTGTTCTGGGGATGGGTTCTGGGAACGGTCGGGATGTTGCTTTCGGTGCCGCTGACCATGATCATCAAGATCATCCTCGAGTCCAGCGAGACCACCAGGCCCATCGCGATCATGCTCGACAACGGGCGGGCGGCGGCTGAACGCGTCAAACTGGAAGAGGAGGCGGCTGCCGAGGCGGAGCGGGTACTTGCTGAGTCCTGATGCTGAGAATTTTCACAACAGGGTCCGTTGTGGCATCAGCTTCGACAAGGGTCGCTGATGGCATGAACTGAGCGAATTCACAAATTAAAATTGAGAACCGGTTTCGCAACCATTCGCTCCACGGTAACATCCTAGATACGGGAGAGGAATGGCAACAACGCAAAGAGCTCCAAACAGTGATCTCGCCAAAGCCGAGTGGTGGATACCGCTAGCGGTTGGGTCGGGGCTTGTCGTGGCGCTTGCCCTCGTGGCGGCCGTCTTTCTCGGCCGACCAGCCCAAGAGCATCCGGAGCCGTCAGCACCTCTGAGCTCGCGGATCGGCCTCGCCGCCCGCGCGGCGCTGGTGGCGCTGGGCTCCGACGAAGAGGAGTTCGAATCGGCTCGAGCCGAACTCCTCGCGGTTCTGGATGCGCGGAGAGCGGATCTCCCTGAAGAGGCACAGGCCACGGTGACCGAGAACCTCGAGATCATCGCCGTACAGATCGCGGCCATATCCGAAGAGCTTTCTCGCGATCCGGAGAATCAACGCCTCGCGAAATTGTTGGCCGCTGCTTACCAACGCGAACTCGAACTGCTCCAGAAAGCTGCGGACCTTCCCGGCATGAACGGCCCCTCCGAAGGCTCCTGAGGACCCTCCTTCTAATCCTCCGCAGAAGGCATACAATGATCCGGTCTATGGATGGAGGTCCTTTGATGAATCGTTTTCTCGTTTGGTCACTCGTTTGTTTAGTTGTTTTCTCATTTTCAGTCTCCAGCCACGCGGAGACCCTCCCGGCGAGCGTTCCTGATCCCGAATCGGTCTTCGGCTTCAAACTCGGCTCTGACCGGGAACTCATCGACTATGAACAACTCATCGACTATGTAGCGCAGGTCGCCGAGGTCTCGCCGAGGGTCACCGTCTCCGAGATTGGGCGGACGACCCTCGATCGGCCCATGAAACTGATCTTCATCTCATCGCCTGAGAATCTGGATCGTCTGGACGAGCTTCGCTCGATCAACCGTCGACTCGCCCTCGACCCGTCGATTCCGGACCCCGAGCGCCGGGAACTCATCCAAGACTCGCCGGTCACCCTCATGGCCACTCTGTCCATGCACTCCACCGAAGTTGCGCCGGCCCAGACGCTCCCTCTGTTGACCTACTCTCTGGCCACGACCGATGACCCCGAAACCCTGCAGTGGCTCGACGATGTCGTTATCCTGGTGGTTGCCAGTCTCAACCCCGATGGAATGGACATGATCGTCGAGCACTATCGGGAGAATCTCGGCACCCCTTACGAGGGCGGGTCCATGCCGGGGCTCTATCACCACTACGTAGGCCACGACAACAACCGAGATTTCGTCGCTCTGACCCAGGCCGAGACCCGGGCGGTGAGCCGGACCTTCTCAACCGAATGGTATCCCCAGATCCTCATCGACAAACACCAGATGGGGCGGACCGGTCCGCGTTACTTTGTCCCGCGTTATCACGATCCCATCGCCGAGAACATCGATGGCGGGTTGTGGACCTGGTCCGATGTCTTCGGCTCCGGAATGGCCCGCGAAATCGGTGCTTCTGGTCTCACCGGAGTGGCCAGCAACTGGACCTTTGACGAGTATTGGCCGGGCGCCACCACGACATCGCACTGGAAAGGCATCATCAGCCTGCTCACCGAAGCCGCCAGCGCCAAGATCGCAACTCCGGTCTTTGTGGAGAAGAACGAACTCAGGGTCCGCGGCAAGGGCCTGTCGGAGTACAAGAAGAGCGTCAACATGCCGAGCCCCTGGCCGGGTGGGTGGTGGCGTCTCGGCGACATTGTGAACTATGAACTCGCGTCGTGGCGAGGCGCCCTCAAGACCGCATCCAACATGCGTCAGGAGATTCTCGTCTTCCGCAACGATCTCTGCCGCGCAGAGGTCGAACGAGGCCAGACCGAGCCCCCTTTCTACTACGTGATCCCCTCGATCCAGCATGACCCGAGCGAGCGCGATCACCTGGTTGAGTTGCTCGGTGAGCACGGTGTCGAGATCGCTGAGGTTTCAGAGGAGGTGACGGTTGAGGGCCACACCTTTGCAGCCGGAGACCTCGTGGTGTCGTTGGCTCAGGCGTACAGGCCTTTCATCAAAGAGGTGATGGAGCACCAACGCTATCCCGTGCGCCACTACACGCCAGGGGGCGAGATCATCCGTCCATACGACATCACTAGTTGGTCATTGCCCCTGCACCTCGGGGTCACCGCCATCGAGCTCGAGACGCGTTCCGAGAGTCTCGAGGCGGTCCTCACGACTTTTGTAGCCGAAGCGGCCACTAATCCCCAGATCGACTCGGCATGGGGTGTGGCGCTCGATTCCAGCGACAACGCGAGCTATCGGGTCGTCTTTGGCGCTCTCGAGTCCGGCGCCCGGGTATCACGTGCTCCAGAGGGCCTGACGGTGAACGGGATCACTCTTCAGCCCGGGGCCTTCGTGATCGAAGATCCTCGAGGGGCCGTGCTTGAAGAGCTCGCCGAGGTGCGGTCCTATCCGCTGGGGGAACGACCCGATGTCGACCTCAACGAGGTCTCTCAGCCCAGAGTTGCGTTGATCGAAACCTGGTATCACGACATGGACGCGGGCTGGACGCGGTACGTCCTCGAGCGATATGGCGTGCCTTTCACCCTGCTCAGGCCCGGGGATGTGGCCAATGCCGAACTCGCCAAGACCTTCGATGTGGTCATATTGCCGGATGCCGACAAGAACGTGCTGACCGAGGGCAAATACAAGACCAGCGGCCCATATCGTGTCAACGACTATCGACCGGAGTACCGCAAGGGATTCGGCGAAGATGGAGCCAAACAGCTCAACGAGTTTACCGAGGCCGGCGGCATCGTCGTGGCATGGGGAAGGTCGACAGGCCTCTTTTTCGAGACTCTGACCTTTGGCGAGGGTGACGAGGCCATCGAGATCGAACTCCCCGTCCGGGATGATGCGGAGGACCTCGACGACAAGGGATTCTACGCCCCGGGATCGTTGCTGGCGGTGCACTTGAACACCGATCATCCGGTGACATGGGGAATGCCCGACGACTTCGGGGTCTTCACCCGCGGACGACCCGTGCTCGGGACCGCAGTGCCCAACCTCATTGCCGACCGAAGTGTTCTGGGTGTCTTCCCCGATGACGACATCCTTCTCAGTGGGTATGCCGAGAATGTCGAACTCATCGCGAACCGCCCGGCGATGGTGTGGGCCCGCGCGGGCCGGGGCCAGTTCGTGTTCTTCGGTTTTCAGCCCCAGTTCCGGGCATCGACCCCCGGGACCTTCAAGCTGCTCTTCAACTCAATCCTGCTGCCGAAGATCAGCGTAGAATCGGCCGGGGTCGCCGGTGTCACTCGCTGAACCGGGCAACCAGTAGATTCACACCGGGCCGGCGTCAGCCGGCCCGGTTCTTTTTGATCCTTCTCAAGGAGCGGGGTTGATTCTGGATCCGCCCTGACGCTCGCGGGGCTGCATGACGAGACGGACGTTGTCAACATACCAGCCGTCCTGACCAATGCACCCATCGGTGCCGAAATCGAAACGCAGCACGATGGTGTCCCCACCACGGGCATAGGCGCTGAGATCGACCTGCGATTGTCCCCAGGAACCACGATAGGAGGTGGCGTTGGTGCCGTCAAAGGCCTCTTCTCCGGCCAGCGGGTTGTCGTTCCACTGCGCCGCCCGCAGTTCATCGTTATAGGCATTGAAGAGGAACGCGTCACCCGAAACGAGCTCGTAGGCGCCGCCGTTGACGCTGATCTTGAGGTTGCCGCCGTCGACCCGATCCTCGGTCGCCACATAGTGGTCGAAAGTCAGCACCGGGCGGGTCCCGAGTGGCAGAGCGATGGAAGGACTATCGAGGTGAACCACCCCGGACTGGTCGTCGCTGCCGGCCTGACAGTTGCCGAGATCGGGGCTGTCCATGGCGTAGAAGGCGCCGCCATCACCGCCATCGGGCACGGTTTCCGTCCAGAGCCAGTCACGGGAAACGTACTCGGCAAAGACGCCCTCGTTGCTCAGAGTCCACAAAGCGGGCTGGGCGTCGAATGACTCGGAGAAGACCTCGATATCACCGCGAACAACGGGCGCATCCGGATCGAGAACGGTTTCGAAGTTGCACTGGGAGGGCCACTCACGCATCTGGGTCGCGAGCATCGCGGCATCCACGGCTGCACAGTCCGCCGCGGTGATCACTTCCGACGAAACCTCACCGGTGAGGAGATCGGGCAGGGGAGCACCCACGAGATCCCGACAACTGGTGGCGAGGAGATCCGCGTGGTCGATGAAGTCGGACAGCGGGAACTGGTAAACGCTCATAGCCCGCCAGTAGATGTGGGCCGCCCGGGTCATTCCGATGACTGGAACTTCGATCCCGTTGGCGGATCCACCATCGACGAGCATGGCGAAGGCGTGGTTTGGAACACTGCTGTTGGTGTGCACACCGCCGTTGTCGCCATCGCTGCAGTAGTAGTTGTTGGAGTAAACCGAACCCGGGTCGCTCAGGCATTCCGGATTCCACATGTCGCGGATGGCGCCACCGAAGGCGGAGCTGTCCTCGGCGACGAGCCATCGCAGCGATCCGTCGCCTCCGGCGCTCATCTTCACGACGACCCCTTCAGCGATGGCGGCCCGGATGGCGTCACCATCGGTCCGACCGATGAATACCGCAGGGATCGAAAGCCCAACGCCCCCGGTCATGGTCGTGATGTTGTCGTTGAGCGGGTTGACCACGATGGCGGCGATCGCACCTGCGGCCTCGGCGTTGGTTATGGGAGTGTGAAACCGTTCGGAACAATTGGCCATGGTGATGAGCGCGACCTTTCCCGCCTCGAAATCCACGAGGGGATCGCACGCATCATTCCCGAGACCGACGCCGTCATCGGCAAGGGCCACGGTTCCGGAGACATCCCACGGTGGCGCGGGGTTGAAGGTGGCGGAACGGGCGTCCATCGGTCCGGCGATCGAGGCGGGATCCTGCACGACGAACTCGATTTCGCCGATGGAGGTCGCAGCGGAACAGGTGCCGGTAGCACGGACGGTGCCCGGTCCATCGGTCCCTGAATCGTAGAGCAGGTCGACGATCTCACCGAAAATGTCCGAATAGCTTTCGTTGAGCGCTCCGCTCTGCCAGGCATAGACCAGGCCGTGGGTCTCCTGGGTATAGCCGTGGGTCCACTCGTGGGCCACCACGTCATCGGTCGCTGAACCGACGCAGAAGCTGGTGGAAGAACCGTTGAAGTAGGCGTTGGGGCAGTCCATCCCGTCGCGGTCGTAGTAGCTCCGCATGGCGCCGTCGTTTCCGGTCCACGAAATGAAGCTTCCGCCCGAGATATTTGCGAAGGTGTTATAGGTCTGCTCGGCGACATCGATGAGATTGTTGATCTCACTGTCACGGAACGGGCCGCTGCCCTCGTACGGGATGGGATCGCCCTCCTGCCACACGAGGTTGCTGCCGGTGTTCTCGTAGATGAAACGACTGATGTGCTCGACGCCGCTGATCTGCTCGAGGAGCCGTCCGTCGCGGGCACTCACAAAGAGGTGTTCACGCACGCCGGCGCCATCGCTCACCTCGAGCTGCCAGGTCAAATGAGTGGCGCCCTTGCGGCCCCAGATCACACCATCGTGGAAGACCACGAGTTCGGCGATGGAAACCTCGAGATCGAGGGGATCCAAGCCCTGCTGCTTGGCGACCAACAGCCGCGCTCGCTCGCGAGCTTGGTCGACATCGAGTTCGGGGGTGACGCGCTTCACTCCGTTGACGGGCACCACGCTCGAGTTCGCTGCAACCAAATCACCCGCGCCATCGAAATGAAGACCCATCCGCCCGCCGAAAACCGGAACTCCACGATGAATCTGATCGTAAACGATGTGGGTGTGACCGAGACCGTCGGTCCGCTCGCGAATCTGATCGAGTTCGGCTCCGGGAGCATCGACTCCGAAAGCCGCTCCGTGCCGAAGCAGAAAGAGTTCGCTCTTTTCTTCTACCGTGCCGCCGTCATTCACGACAGCGCCGGGCTGGAACCGCGCCTGTCGCACCATCCCGGTGGCAGGATTCATGACAGGTTCGATCTCGGCGACCGAAGAGAGGCGGGTGATCGCATCGGAGCGCAGGGCGGCTTGCGGAACCGCTGCAGTGGCCGACGAGAACGAGGCAGTCGTCAAGAGAAGAGCCAAGGTGATTTTCAAGCTGGAATGCATTCGGTTGGAGTCCTTTCGGGCGGGGAATCAACGAGGAGACTCGTGATCACGATCATCCTAAACCATGAGACATAACGAGTACAGCCCACCATGTCATTCCGACGTCAAATTTTATTGTTGCCGGCCTCCGCGGTGGATTGGTGGGAAACCGCTGCTTTCCAACCCCGCTCATGGACTTCGGGTTGGAATTCGAGGTAACCGGGATAGGCCTCCCGTGCTCGGGCAACCGACTCCGGATCGAGCTGGACGACGGCGATGGATTCGGTTGTTTCGATCAAGATCTCGCCGTCAGGGCCCATGACGGCGGACGGTCCACCGATGGGTGACGCCTCGCCCGACGACGGCCGGTTGACCGTAACGACGTACGCCGCGGATGTCACGGCATCCGCCCGGAGCACCATCTTCCAACGGGGCCAACTCTCGATCGGCGTGGCTCTGGGAACAAAAATCGCTCCCACACCCTGGGCCGCGAGCAGTTGGCATCCCGATGTCCGGTTGGCGTCGGAGCATATCTGGATTCCCAAGGGCAGGGCGAATCCGGGCAGAGTCACCGGCGGCTCGGTTCCGGGCTCATAGTGGGCGGCTTCCCAGAAACCCTCTTCGTACGGAAGATGGACCTTTCGATAGGATCCGCACAGCAGGCCCCGCTTATCGATCAGCAGGGCGGTGTTGTGTCTTTTCCCGGTCTCGGGGTCGCGAACGATCGCACCTCCGAGAACCGCGATGCCTGCATTCCGGGCGGCGTCGGCCTGCAATCGGTGTCGTCGCCCCTGTGGATCCTCGGCATCCGCGGGGTCCGTCTCCGGCGTGGCGGGCACCCAGGGATCGAGCGGCAATTCAGGCAGCACCGCGAGATCGGCTCCAGCGGCGCGCGCTTCGCAAAGACGGCGAGTGAGACGTTCGCCATCGATATCGTCAAAGAAGACTTCCGTGATCAGGGCAATATTCAGGGAGGAATGGCTCATATAGGCTACGATATCGCGGGCCTGACGCGGACTCAAGGCTCTGAACCCGGAGGAGCAAACCCATGCGAATCGCACTCATTCAACAGCCCGCCGATCACGACCAGAAGGCCAATCTCGAAAAGGGGCTCGCAGCCCTCGAAAGATCGGCAGCCCAGGGTGCGAATCTGGCGTGTTTTGCGGAATTGGCATTCGAGCGGTTCCATCCCCAGCGTCGTGCGGAATCTGGTTTCGAGCAACTTGCCCAACCGATCCCCGGTCCTGTCACCGAGGCCTTCGCCACCCGGGCCCGAGAACTCGGCATCGTGGTCGTGCTCAACCTCTACGAAAGGGACGGCGATCGATGCTTCGACACATCGCCGGTGATCGACGCCGATGGCTCCCTCCTCGGAAAGGTCAGGATGATCCACATCACCGACTACGAGCAGTTCCACGAGAAGGGTTACTACACCCCGGGCGACACCGGCGTTCCGGTCTTCGATACCGCTGCCGGACGAATCGGTGTCGCCATCTGCTATGACCGCCACTACCCCGAACAGATGCGCGCCCTCGCCTTGGCCGGCGCCGAGATCGTCGTGGTTCCCCAGGCGGGATCGGTGGGGGAGTGGCCGGACGGTCTCTATGAGGCCGAACTGCGGGTCGCCGCCTTCCAGAACGGCTATTTCACCGCGCTGTGCAATCGGGTTGGTCCCGAAGAGCGGATGGTCTTCGCCGGGGAATCGTTTGTCTGTGCGCCCGATGGGCGGGTCGTCGCTCGTGCGGGATCCGGAACCGAAGAGATTCTCATCACCGACATCGATCTGACAGACGTGGAGCAGTCCCATGCCCGCAAGCTCTTTCTCAGGGATCGTCGACCCGAGCTCTACGCCGATTGGCTCGCTCGCCATTGAAACCTGGGGCCCTGCGGGTTACATTGATCGCGGGGGCCTAGATGGAACGCCTACTTGAGACAGCGTCGAAGGTTGATCAGACTCCACTATCGGGTTCGATGATTCTCGTGGTGGACGACGACGAGGATATCCGCACATTTCTCCTCGACCTCTTCGCCGACCACGGCGCCGGACTCTGTGAGGCCGCCGACGGTGATGAAGCCATGGAAATGGCCAGGACCAAAAACCCGGATCTCATCACCCTCGATCTTTCCATGCCCGGCCGGGACGGTGTGAGCACCTTCTGCGACCTTCGCGATGATCCTCTGACAAGCGACATCCCTGTCTGTATCGTCACCGGTCACCCCGAGTTCCGCCGGGTCATCTACGATCGACCCGTCACGGCGCCGGAGGGTTTTGTCTGCAAGCCCGTGGATCCCGATGAACTCGTCAGAACCGCACGGCGCATCCTCGCTCTCCGCAGCCGGCGCCAGACTCGAAAGAACTGAGGATCCGCCCCTCACCGACGGCCTGGAGGAGGACCTGAGAATCTCATCCGGTCGAGGACCCTCTGCGGAATTCGGTACACAGGATCCGGCGTAACTCGACCGCTCCCTTGCCGCGGCTGAGGTTGGAGGATCGTCACCGCGGCGGCCTCGGAAACCACCTCGCCCGCCTGATTCGCAACGACGCACTGGTAGAACGCCGCGACATCGTAGGACAGGGCGGTCACCGTGAGTTCCGCCGAGTCGGAGCCCACCCATTCGTCACCATCGACGACCGTGATTCCGTTGCGGAGCCAGTTGTAGATCAACGGTTCGGATCCGGTGGCTTCCACCGTCAGCGTCACCGACTTGCCCGTCCCGACGATGGCGGGATCCGGATCGTTGATGATCTCGGGTGGATCGACATACGTGAGAATAAGCTCCTGGCGGAGCTCCTCGCCGAACGGCCAGGACGTTTCGCGCTCCATCCGAACCGACAGCACCGGGTTACTCCCGATATCTTTGGCCTCCGGTGGGCTGATCACGACGGTGAATTGGTGGACTTCCCCCGGATTCACCGACTCTCCCATATCGAGTTGTTCGGCGACAACGCTCCAGCTTACATGGTCGATCTCGGCAACCAGTACGATCAGATCCTGGCTGCTCCACGCCGTCGTTCCTGTGTTTCGGAAGCTGACGGAGGACTTCACCGGCTCTCCTTGATGAAAAAATCGCGGAATGTTGAAATCCACCAACTCGGCGTCATCCACCACCGCTTCTTCAATGAACTGAGAGTAGGCGAGAATCGCCTCCTTCGGAGTGAAGTCGGGAGGTCCCTGAATGAGCCCGTAGGTATAGGATGACGGACTCGGGCCATCGTTCATTTCGTAGAAAAACACCCGGTCCACCCAGCTCCGGTGACCGCGCTGCGGATCGA
>RCNF010009846.1_pt1 | contig 13377 bp, 13 predicted proteins | sample 2041311 | NCBI WGS metagenome assembly RCNF01 (sample SAMN09708228, study PRJNA481090) | Marine sediment metagenome, whole genome shotgun sequencing project. | biome: marine sediment; feature: ocean; material: sediment; isolation source: Sewage treatment plant 2 marine sediment (STP2) ... | reverse complement strand
CATGCTTTTACTTTACTATTTACATAGGTCATACTTGCCCCATCACTACCCACCAAAACTGCAGCAAGATGAGGTGTTTTTTTTCCCTCAGATTTTCTTTTTATTACAGTTTCTGCTAATTCGTCTTTTATTTGATTGGATGTTGCTTTTCCGTCTAATAAAATCATAGTTTAAGGTTTTTATAGTTGAATGCTATAGAGTGTTATTATTAAATAATAATATCAAACTAACTATTTCATTCCCTTCATCATTTGCATCATTCGTTTACCACCACCACCTTGCATCATTTTCATCATTTTACTCATTTGATCAAATTGTTTCATTAACTGATTTACTTCCTGGACAGATGTGCCTGATCCTGAAGCAATTCGTTTTTTCCTACTTGCATTGATAATATTTGGAGTACTTCTTTCTGATGGTGTCATTGAATGAATGATACATTCAATACTTTTAAAGGCATCATCGTCAATATCAACGTCTTTCATTGCCTTACTCACACCAGGAATCATACCAACCAGATCTTTCATATTACCCATTTTTTTGATCTGTTGGATCTGTTTTAAGAAATCATCAAAGCCAAATTGATTTTTAGCAATTTTCTTTTGAATTTTTCTAGCTTCTTCTTCATCATATTGCTCTTGAGCTCTTTCAACAAGAGATACCACATCTCCCATTCCTAAAATTCGATCAGCCATTCGATCAGGATGGAAAACGTCAATAGCTTCCATTTTCTCACCAGTACCAATAAATTTAATTGGTTTGTTAACTACAGATTTTATCGAAAGCGCTGCCCCACCACGAGTATCACCGTCTAATTTCGTCAAAATAACACCTTCAAAATTCAAGATATCATTAAAGGCCTTTGCTGTATTAACGGCATCTTGACCGGTCATAGAATCGACTACAAACAAAGTCTCTTGTGGTTGTATGGCCTTATGAATATTAGAGATTTCGGTCATCATGGCTTCATCAACGGCTAATCGACCAGCGGTGTCAATAATTATTGTGTTTTTACCAGTTGCTTTTGCATGTTTAACTGCATTTTTAGCAATTTCTACGGGATTTTTATTGTCTTCTTCCGAATAAACTTCAACTCCAATTTGTTCACCAACAATTTTTAACTGATTGATAGCAGCTGGCCTGTATACATCACAAGCAACTAATAAAACTTGCTTAGATTTTTTAGTTTTTAGATAATTTGCAAGTTTACCCGAAAAAGTTGTTTTACCAGATCCTTGCAACCCTGACATTAATATTATAGTAGGAGAACCAGCTAAGTTAATTCCCACTGTTTCACCACCCATTAATTCGGTTAATTCGTCTTTTACAACTTTAACCATCAATTGCCCTGGGTTTAATGAAGTTAATACATTTTGCCCCATTGCTTTTTCCTTAACCCGATTGGTAAAGTCTTTAGCAATTTTATAATTAACGTCGGCATCCAATAATGCCCTCCGAACTTCTTTTAAGGTTTCTGCGACGTTTATTTCAGTAATTTTTCCATGACCTTTTAGGACATGAAGTGCTTTGTCTAATTTGTCACTTAAGTTATTTAACATGCGCTTTCGTCATTTTTTAGTAAGGCACAAAAATACATAATTTTATTTTATTTTTAAGGATAATCATGGGCAACGAAAACATAGATTCTAAAATTGTATAACTCAGATTTCGTATAATTTTAGAATAGATTTTATTGCGTTAATTAAAATTATTTTTATCTGACAAATATCATTGTATATACTTTTTTTAATGATGACATTTATCGTTTTAAATTTAATTATTAATTGTTTAAATCTTTTTTAATGTTTAAACTTTATTAAGATGGACAAACTTAGAATAAGACCCAGCAGTAATTATTTGCAATCAGCTAATTGGCAAGAATTGTATTTACTGACCAAACACTGGAAATCTGATATAAAATTTGCTAATTACGAAATCAATTTTTTTAAAGGTCTAGTTGATAAATATTTTATTTGGGTAAAAGATAAAGACCAGATCACTCAAGTTCAACATTTAGCTAATATATTGGTGCATCTAACTAGTGAATTGGAAAACATTGATATGGCGATAACTAAACATTTAAACTATATAAGGTTATTCATAAATAGTAATTTTAGCCGCGATGAAGAGGTATTTAGAGTCGAACATGCAATGTTAGAGGATAAGATCGTTGGATTTACTAATGCACTAAGGGAAACTAAAAGAGAAATTTTTAACCTTACTGAAGTGATGTTAAATAACGAAAAAACAAATCAATTAATAGATCAATTATAGAAATTCTAATAACCAGGAAGTAGTCTTAATTGTATTATTTAACAAGGTTTGAGATTATATAAGCAATAAAGTATAATTTCTTTTTAAAATAGATTAATTATAACCCATCAGTAAAATGTTTTCTATTTTTTTCTTCTAAGAATTTTATTTTGTTGAAATCGGTCGATTTATTTCGAGCAATTGAAAGGGTTTTCCAATCATTATTATTAATCAGTTTACCGATATAAACAAGTTGGCCAACGTGATAGGAGTAATGACATAGTTGCCTGTTAATTGCTTCCATAACTGTATGACCTTGGTTTCTTATATAAATGATTTCGGACAAATCTTTTTTCTTCAATGGCTTAATTGCATTAAATAAACATTTCCATCCTTTTTCCCAGGCAAGTAACATTTCCTCTTTTGACGTGTATCTATAAATTCAGTATCTCTTTGTCTCCATTCCTTTTCTCCGTCTTCGTTTCTGAAATTTGTCCATCTTGAAATCATGTTCCCAACAATATGTTTCACAACAATTGCAACACTATTAGATTCTATATTATAATGCCAATGAATATCCTCATTTGCAAGTTGCTCAAAGGTATTATCACCTAATTCTTTATAATACTTAAATTGACTTTGTATGCTGTCTAAATAATTATTTTTCATTTTCAGCTGTCACGAACTTGATCGAACTTGTATTTACACAATAACGTTTACCAGTAGTTTCCTTAGGTCCATCATCAAAAATATGACCCAAATGGCTGTCACATTTTGTGCAAGTAATTTCTGTTCTTACCATCCCGAGCGTTGTGTCTTTAGTTAAATCTATAGTACCAGGAATAGCATCGTCAAACGAAGGCCAACCACAATGTGATTCATATTTACTATTGGACTCAAATAATTTCGCATCACAAGCGGCACAGAGATAAGTGCCTTTTTCAAAATGCTTGGTATAACCATCATCACCTGGCCTGTCCGTACCTTTTTGCCGTAACACGTAATATTGTTGTTCTGTAAGTTGTTGTTGCCATTCGGCTTCTGTTTTAACTATTTTATCAGTTTTTTTTATCATTTGATTTTTTTTGACAGTAGTTTTTTGAGCATTTCCATTGCAACTCATCAATAAGGTAATTGCTAAAAAAAATAATATTCGTTTCATTAATTTATTATTCTATTATAAAATCAATAATTCTATTGATTACGTTTTTATTTCTTAATATTCTACGGTGACCAAGGCCATTTGTAACTAAAAGTTCACCGTTTCCTAAGTTTTGACGTATTTTATAAGCATTGCTTACATCTACATCCACATCCATAGTATCGTGAAGAACTAAGGTTGGAATGCGTATATTTTTTGCCGTTTCACAGGGAGAAACAGACTCTATATCTCTTTTGAATAAGGTAGTTAAATGTTTCTTGATTTTTGTGGCTACTTTTTGTTTTAATTGTAACTTTTTTACAAAATTATCAATTACATTATTAATAGAGCAATCAATACCAATAACAATTAATTTTTTAACAAAATTATTGTCTTTTAATGCCTCAAATAAGGTGACTCCTCCAAAAGAATGTCCTACTGCAGCCTCAAATGGGCCATAAATTTGATTAACATAATTAATTGCCGCAACATATTCAGGCAAATCTGTGGTATCGCCTTTTGATAAGCCATGTGCCGGTGCATCAAAGCTAACGACCATCATTCTGTTTTCTAAAATATTATCAGCTATATCATATAATTGAGTTCCTCTTCCTGCCCATCCATGTACTAATAAAACTTTTTGCTTAGAATAACCGTATTCATAAACCATTATTTCTTTATCGATTGCAGGGATTGTAATTATTTCTTTTTTCGCGCTTTCGCGCATCATTGCTTCTCTTTCGGGAATTTTAAATTTCGGTGGAGTTCTGAATATTTTTAATGCAAAATTAGTAGCTAAGGTCGTAGAAAAAAATTGCAATATTTTTCCTGTTCGAATAACAGGAGAGGGTATTTCAAAGGAACTCGTTTTTGGTGTGGAGGAATTCTTTTTTGTTATGGATTTTATATCGTCTTTCATGGAAACGAATTTAAACAAAATTTGTATATTTACTTTTAAACTAAAACAATTTTAATAAATGAAAAGAACAATTTCCTTACTACTAGTTTTTATATTTCTAGTTAGCTGTAGTACCGTACCAATTACTGGTAGGAAAAGAGTAAATTTTGTGAGTGACGCCCAAATTTTGCCCATGAGTTTTGCACAATATCAGGGTTTTCTGAGTGAAAATAAATTATCTGACAATGCTATAAAAACAAATGAGGTTAAAGCAGTAGGTGCTCGAATATCAAACGCCGTTGATAGATTTATGAGGGTAAACGACATGACAGCTGAGGCAGATAGTTATAGGTGGGAATTTAATTTAGTTGAAGATAAAACGGTAAACGCATGGTGTATGCCGGGAGGTAAAGTAGTATTTTACAGCGGTATTTTGCCTATTTGTGCAAATACAGATGGTATAGCTGCAGTAATGGGACATGAAGTAGCTCATGCGTTTGCAAAACATGGCCAAGAACGAATGTCTACAGGGACAATTCAACAGTTAGGGGGCGTTGCGGTTGCCGTAGCCACAGCCAATAAATCTCCAGAACAGCGACAAATTTGGAATACTGTTTATGGCGTTGGCTCTTCAGTAGGTGTAATGTTGCCTTTTAGCAGAACTCATGAACGTGAAGCAGATAGATTAGGTTTGGTATTTATGTTGATGGCTGGTTACAATGGGGAAGAGGCTGCTCAAGTATGGGTACGAATGAGTCAGCGTAAAGGTGCAGAAAATGCACCTCCACAGTTTTTAAGTACCCACCCTTCAAATCAATCTAGAATAAATGATTTAAAAGCTTATTTACCGGAAGCGAAAGTATTAGCAAAAAAGTTTAATGCAAAAGCACTGTCAAATTAAATTGCATAAAAAAATAAAATATTACGTTATAGCCGTTCTAAATAGGAACGGCTTTTTTTTAAATGGTCATTGCAATTGTTAACCAAATAATCCGGACCTGATATGTTACAACGAGGAGATAAAAAATTAATAAACGCCTGGGCATTTTATGATTGGGCAAACTCTGTTTATTCTTTGGTTATAGCCACTGCTGTTTTTCCGATTTATTTTGGAGCGGTAACCGAAAGTTTTGATACCGTTTCTTTTTTAGGAGGTAGTTTTAATCCGATTACTTTATACAATTACGCCTTATCATTATCATTTTTAATTGTTGCATTTATATCACCAATATTATCTGGCATAGCCGATTATACAGGTAATAAAATGAAGTTTTTAAAAGGATTTTGTTTGTTGGGTTCCTTATCCGTAATGAGTTTATTTTTCTTTAAAGGAATAGATACCCTTTGGGTAGGGCTTGTATTTACTGTTTTAGCTAGTATTGGTTTCTGGGGGAGCATTGTTTTTTATAATGCCTATTTACCTGAAGTTGCTTTTCCTGAACAACAAGATAAAGTGAGTGCCAAAGGATTTATGTATGGATATTCAGGCTCGGTATTATTGCTACTATTTAATTTAGTTATGATTCAGAAGCCTTCATGGTTTGGTTTTGCCGATGCATCAATGCCTTCACGATTAACGTTCGTGTTGGTGGGTATTTGGTGGTTGGGATTTGCTCAAATTACTTTTAAAAGACTCCCAAATAATGTATACGATAAAAAACCTAAAAATGATTATATCTGGGAAGGATTTAGAGAATTAAAAATTGTATTTCATGAATTGGTAAATTATCCTCAATTAAAAACTTTTCTAACTTCTTTTTTCTTATTTAGTATAGGAGTGCAAACAATTATTTTAATGGCAGGTGTTTTTGGTAGTAAAGAATTGGGGATTCCTACACCTAACCTGATTGCTACAATTTTATTGGTACAAATTGTAGCCATATTAGGGGCCTATTTGTTCTCCCGATTATCAACAAGGATAGGTAATATTTCTACATTAAAAATAACGATATCTATTTGGTGTATTGTTTGTTTTGCTGCGTTTTCATTGGATAAAAACCAAACAAATGTTAATCTATATTTTTATGGACTTGGCGGATTGTTAGGACTTGTACAAGGAGCCATTCAATCATTATCAAGGTCAACATATTCTAAATTATTACCGGAAACCGAGGATCATGCGACTTATTTTAGTTTTTATGATGTTACCGAAAAAATTGCAATAGTCCTTGGCACATTCGTTTTTGGCGTGCTCATAGCCTTAACCGGTTCTATGCAATGGAGCGTATTACTATTAGCTATTTTCTTTTTAGCATCATTTGTCGTTTTGAGTTTTATAAAAAAGACCAAATATGTCAGTTGATAATTATGATTTTATTTTAGTTGGGGGAGGGATTGTTGGCTTAGCTACTGCTTATAAATTGCAATTAAAATTTCCTAAAAAATCAATTGCTGTTTTAGAAAAAGAAAACGATATTGGTAAACATCAAACCGGACGAAATTCTGGCGTAATACATTCAGGGATATATTATAAGCCGGGTTCTTATAAGGCGGAAAATTGCAGAAATGGTCGTGACCAATTGGTTGATTTCGCTAAAAAAAATAAAATCAAACATGATATTTGCGGAAAATTAATCGTAGCAACCTTATCAGAAGAGATTCCAATATTAGAAAGTATCTATCAGAGAGGAATAGAAAATAAAACTCAGGGGATCTGCTATTTAAACTCTGATGAAATTAAGAAAAAAGAACCCTTCATAGAAGGTATAAAGGCAATATGGGTACCTGTTGCGGGAATTATTAATTATGTGGATGTTGGCAATAAATTGGTCGATATGATAACGATTTTGAATCCGAAAAGTAAATTAATAACACAATGCCAATATTTGAATTCTAAACTACAGAATAATGAAAATATAGTTAGCACTTCATTAGGGAAATTTACAACTAATCAACTCATTTTTTGTGGAGGTTTATTTGCAGATAGGATTGCCGAAAAGAATGGTGTTAAATTGGATATTCAAATAGTTGGCTTTAGAGGAGACTATTATGAATTGACAGCAAGGTCGAAACATAAAATTAAAAATTTAGTCTATCCTGTTCCTGACGTAAACTTCCCATTTTTAGGAGTTCATTTTACCAGGATGATTGATGGCAGTGTTGAATGTGGGCCAAATGCAGTTTTTTCTTTTAAACGTGAAGGTTATAAGAATACAAGTTTTAACTTAAAAGATACTATGCAAGCATTAACTTTTAAGGGAACTTGGAAATTATTTAATAGAAATTGGCGAAAAGGGATTGATGAATACAAACGGGCGTTTTCTAAGCGATTATTCGTAAAGGCACTTCAAAAAATGATGCCAAGTATGACAATTAATGATGTACAACCATCCAGAGCAGGAGTTCGAGCTCAGGCATTAGATTTTAAAGGATATCTGGTTGATGATTTTAAAATTATTGTGAACATGACGGCAATATTCATGTGTTGAATGCACCTTCTCCAGCCGCCACATCATGTTTGGCTATTGCCGATGAAATCGTCAAAAAAATAATCTAAAATAATAAATAATGCATCTATCGTTTACTTCTTCTATTACCCGTTTTGGAAGTGCCGAATTTATTACCTCCATAACTTCCTGAAGTTTTTTTACGACCACCAAACCCTTCATTTCTTGAGCGTCTTTCGCCACCACCAAATCTTCTTTTACTACGATCTCTATCCCGGCCTTTTGGTTTAGTAGTAACCTCTACTATGACAGATCTTCCATTATACTCTGCATTTGTGAAGGCTTTTAAGATTGTGTCAGCATACGTTTTATCTATCTCGAAAAAAGAAAAACTTTTTAAAATTTCTATTTGACCAATTTCAACATCACTCTTATTGAGATTTTCGTTTATTAAACCCATTAATTTGGCAGGATTTATTCTATCCATTTTACCTAGATTGATATAAAATCGGATAAAATTTTCATTACTTCCTCTTTTCCGTTCTCTAGTATCATCACCGTTCAAATCTTCAGCATCTTCATAATAAGATAAAAATTGATTGAATTCAATAGAAACAAAACGCCTAATTAGTTCTTCTCTACTAATACCTTCTAATTGATGATAAATAATAGTATCTAAATAGCTGTTTATTTGTTCGTCATTTACTTCAACCTTTTTTACCTTGTCAATAAGTTTAAATAGTTGTGCTTCGCAAACGTCTTTACCTTTTGGAACCTGCTTTTGAGTAAAATATTTTCCTATTTTTTTTTCAATAGGCCTTAATTTGCGTTTTTCATTATTAGAGATTATAGCGACGGAAATTCCCTCTTTACCGGCTCTTCCTGTTCTACCACTCCTATGTGTGTAATTTTCAGATTGGTCTGGTAATTTATAGTTAATTACATGAGTAAGATCATCTACATCTAAACCCCTTGCTGCAACATCTGTGGCCACTAAAAGTTGTAAATGTTTAGATCTGAATTTTTCCATTACAATATCGCGTTGAGCTTGAGATAGATCGCCATGTAATGCATCCGCATTATATCCATCAGTAATCAATTTTGAGGCTATATCTTTGGTTTCTCTACGTGTTCTGCAAAATACAATGCCATAAATATTTGGGTTGATATCAGCTAACCTTTTTAAAGACGGATAACGATTTCTTTCTGATACTAAATAATATTCGTGGGTTACGCTATCAGCTCCCGCATTTCGTTTACCTGCATCAATTTCTACAGGATTATTCATGTAGTTTTTAGCAATGGCATCTACTTCTTTTGGGAACGTAGCGGAGAATAATAACGTTTGTTTTTCGTTGGGAGTTACTTTGAGTATTTGATCCAATTCTTCTTTAAATCCCATATTAAGCATCTCATCAGCCTCGTCTAATACTACCCATTTTATATTTTGTAATTTAAGTTGCTTACGTTTAATTAGAACAGTTCTTCCAGGAGTTCCAACTACTATTTGAGCTCCTTTTTTTAAACCTCTTATTTGTTCATCTATATTAGCTCCTCCATATACTGTAACTACATTAATATTAGTAAGGTATTTACAATATTCATCTATATTTTTTCCAATTTGAATTGCTAACTCTCTAGTTGGAGACAGTATTATAGCTTGTGTAGTTTTACTTTTACTATCAAGTTGCTCTATAATCGGTAAACTAAAAGCTGCGGTCTTACCGGTTCCCGTTTGCGCAAAAGCTTTTAAATCATCGTGTGATGAAAGAATTTGTGGAATTGTTTTTTCTTGTATTGGTGTTGGTTGCTCAAAACCTAGATCAGTTAGGGCATCTACGATAGCCTGGCTTAAACCAAGCTCATTAAATAAAGACATATTATAAATTTATCAAACTAAGGTTCCAAAATAAAATGCACGTCAGCAGATAAATAAACCTTCTGTTTTTATGAATTTGCAAAAGTAAGCTTATTTTAAACAATTCTACTATGAATTAGTAGTTTATAAGATTTTTTAGTTGTTTTTCAAAATGGTTGCTTGATAAATGTGTCAAATTGTTTTGTACAATACCATTTTTATCAATTAATATCGCTCTTGTAAAATTTAAATCCAACCAATCATTACCATTATCAACCCTATATTGATTGTTTGAGTTTATTTTTTTTGATTTGATTTGATTCTTCCATTGGTATTCAGAATTTTTAGAATTAATACCAACAAATAAGTAATTAGGATATTTTTTTTCTAAATAATTTACTCGTTTTGCCAAGTTATCAATTTGATTTAAGTCGGTCGGCCAAGTATAAATAACAGTATTCTTATTTTTTATAATATTGCTTAGTTTTAATTGATCGCTATTTAAACAATATAAATTTACTTCAGGTAACTTAAATCCCTTTGCCAGTTTATCAGCAGCACTAATTAAATGAGCGATTTCCTTAACGCTCTTTTCATCACTACAATGATCAAAAAATAAGCGCTGTGCTCTGTCTTTTTCTTCAATTGAGATGTTTTCATCCAACAAAGTATACCAGATTCCCTGATGTAAAAATGTATTTTTAACTTCGTCAATTTTTACATTTTCTAAAGTAGCCTGCATAAAATTAACATCTATTGCACTTTTATAATCATCAACGATTTGTTTTTCGAATGCTAAATGATATAAAAAGGTTTTTACATAATCACGATGAGGATAAAAGTGAGCTAACTCTTTATCATTAATATCTATAGTTTTTCTAAACTTGTAAAATGCAGGGTCGATATGCGGATAGTTACCCGAGTTTAACGATTTCTTATGTTGGTATGGATAAGCTTCTTTTATTCTGTATAATGGATAGTAGATAGCAGCATTGGCTAATTTCTCAAATAAAGCGGAGTTATCAGCTATTTCTTCTTTAAATTGAATAAATAATAGCTTTTTTTGTTGTAAAACAGAATCAATTTTTAATTCGAAAAGGCTATCATTTAAGTAATAATAGTCAAAAAATAATTTATCTTCTTTTTCATTTTCTAAAAATAAATTTATCAATAAATTATTACGTTCGGCACCTTTACCACTAAATACTAATGACTCATCAAAATCCCACGTGTTTATGCGTATCAATAAACTGTCTTTAGGTTCCAAATAGATATATTGTATCTCAGGACCATGCATAAATTTATAAAGTCCCAATTTTAATGAATCAATATCAATTATGAATTTATTGTTTTGATTCAATTTGGCTGAGTCCAATAACTGTTCGCCTTTATAAAGAAAAACTTTATCTGATTTAGGATTAATTATTTGCCCTCCGAAATGAGTTGTGTTATTCTCTTCTCGGTTATTACAACTGACAGCTAGCACTAAAGAAAATAGGATAAACAAATATTTCATTAATTTGATATACATTTATAATGATGTCAATACTTTTGAATTGAGTTGTACTATGCAAAACTAGCCATTAGCCCATATTATTTTAGTTAATTAGATGTTAAATTATACTCATGTTATTATCGTTAATTAATATGCATTTCATTACTTTTGCCAAAATTTAAAAATCACTTTAATGCTTACAGTTTCAAACTTATCAGTACAATTCGGAAAACGTATTTTATTTGATGAAGTCAATATAGTATTTAATCAAGGCAATTGCTATGGAATTATTGGAGCAAATGGTGCTGGAAAATCTACATTATTGAAAATTTTATCTGGAGATTTTGACCCAACTTCTGGTCATGTTTCTTTGGAGAAAGGCAAACGAATGTCTGTGCTTACACAAGATCACTTTGCATATGATGAATTTACGGTACTCGAAACTGTATTGAAAGGTAACAAAGAATTATATAAATTAAAGACAGAAATTGATAATCTGTACGCTGATTATTCTGATGAAAATGCTGATAAGATAGGAGAATTGCAAGTGAAATTTGAAGAAATGAGTGGTTGGAATGCCGAAAGTGATGCAGCAACTTTATTATCTAATCTTGATATCAAAGAAGAACACCATTACACATTCATGAAAGATTTAGATGGAAAAGCAAAGGTGAGAGTATTACTTGCACAAGCGCTATTCGGTAATCCTGACGTATTAATAATGGATGAACCTACCAATGACTTAGATTTTGAAACTATTTCCTGGCTAGAGAATTTTTTAGCGAATTATGAGAACACAGTAATTGTGGTTTCACACGATAGACACTTTTTAGATGCTGTTTGCACACATATTTCTGATATTGATTTCGGTAAGATCAATAGTTTTTCGGGCAACTATACTTTTTGGTATGAATCGAGTCAATTAGCTGCTAGACAACGTGCTCAGCAAAATAAAAAATCTGAAGAAAAGAAAAAAGAATTAGAAGAGTTTATAAGACGATTTTCTGCTAACGTAGCCAAATCTAAACAGGCAACCAGTAGAAAAAAGATGATTGAAAAATTAAACATTGAAGATATAAAACCATCAAGCAGGAGATATCCTGCCATAATTTTTGAGCAAGAACGTGTAGCCGGTGATCAGGTTTTAAACGTAGAAGGATTTAGTAAATCAACAGATGGTGAAGTTTTATTTAGCGATATCCATATTAATTTATCTAAAGGAGATAAAGTAGTTATCTTGTCAAAAGACTCTCGAGCTGTTACGGCGTTCTATGAGATCATATTTGGTAATGCAAAGGCTGATTCAGGAAAATTTCACTGGGGTGTCACTACTTCACAAGCATATTTGCCGCTTGAAAATTCAAGTTTTTTTGAAAATGATTTGTCCTTAGTTGATTGGTTACGTCAATGGGCAACAACTGAAGAAGAACGTGAAGAAGTTTATATAAGAGGGTTTTTAGGGAAGATGATCTTTAGTGGGGAAGAGGCCTTAAAAAAATGTAATATCATTTCAGGAGGCGAAAAAGTTCGTTGTATGCTCTCTCGTATGATGATGATGAAAGCCAATGTATTATTAATTGACGAACCAACTAATCATTTAGACCTGGAATCAATACAAGCTTTCAATAATTCATTAAAGAACTTTAAAGGAACTGTTTTATTTTCAACTCATGATCACGAATTTGCCCAAACAGTAGCAAATAGAGTTATCGAGTTAACACCCAAAGGAGTTATTGACAGATATATGAGCTTTGATGAATATTATGATGATAAAAAGATTCATGACTTAAGAGATAAAATGTATTCTTAATGTACATTAAAACTATGTCTATAAAGCCAATTGAAATTTGCAAATGGTTTTATATTTAGCTAAGGTCTAGCGACTTCATATAAATCATCGGTTTTATTTTTTTTATAAAATACACCTTTGCATTTGTAATATCTTACCCCACCCATAATAACTGGTTTGCCACCTTCTGGTAAAAAATCAATTTTTGCACCTTTCGGCGCTTGGCGTAAGACGTATTTATTTTTTAATTTAGTATACCACATACCCTCTATCACATAATAGTCAATTTTATCAAATTTGATATTTTTGGCTTTTTTTTCTGAACTATTGATAGTACTCTTAGTACTGTTAATTTTTTTGGCACTTACTTTATTTTCAGTAGTGTCTTGAGCATATGTCACATTAAATGCAGTTAAAATAATTATTAACAACAAGCTTAGTTTTATTTTTTTCATAATATATTTTTTATCTATTTTTTCCGAATTTAATTAATTAACGTCATTATATACAATTTCTTATATAATTATTAATTTCTTTTAAGCCTTTTTTCTCGAAGT
>RCNF010001242.1_pt1 | contig 13388 bp, 10 predicted proteins | sample 2041311 | NCBI WGS metagenome assembly RCNF01 (sample SAMN09708228, study PRJNA481090) | Marine sediment metagenome, whole genome shotgun sequencing project. | biome: marine sediment; feature: ocean; material: sediment; isolation source: Sewage treatment plant 2 marine sediment (STP2) ... | reverse complement strand
TATGTGAATATCCCAAAACCTGCGATTTCTTCTGAAAAAATCTACTATCTCAGTCTGTTAGTATGTTCAGATATCTCCAACATATCGGCAAAATCATACCGGTTTGAAAAGTTGTGATATCACTGATATCAGTAGTTTCGCTCAACCTTTGGTATTCTCAATTTATCACCAGGTTTTTAAGTAAATTAGCTAAGCACAAGATGTTGTGGTTCACCTTATCTTTAATGAATGAGGATTGACAGTTAAAATCCTCATCTTTAGTTTAGATTTTATGACATTGGACTGTGGCAAGTATTCTACAATTTTCATAGATACCTATAGAGACTTTCAATTGTCGATAAGGAGGGAATATTATGAAAGTATTAGCCTTTAATTCCAGTGCACGGACCGGAGGCCAGAGTAAAACCAAACTGATGCTAAGCCACTTGGTAGAAGGAATGCACGAGGCAGGAGCCGATGTTGAGGTGGTCAATCTACGGGAAAAGAATATAAAAAACTGTACCGGGTGCTTTTCCTGTATGACTAAAACCCCGGGGAAATGTGTGCTCAAGGACGACATGACAGGAGAGCTCTTCCCAAAATGGCTGGAATCCGACCTGATTATATACGCCACACCGCTATTCCATCATACTGTCAATGCAACCATGAAGACCTTTATAGAGAGAACCTTTCCGATTTGCGAACCCTTCCTCCTGGAAAGGGAGGGGCGCTGGGTTCACCCCCTTCGAAGGAATCACCCTGCGGCAGTGGTTCTTTCCGTGTGCGGGTTTCCCGCAATGTCCGCCTTTAGCGCCCTGACTCACTACGCGAAATTTCTTTTTGAAGAACAGGAAAAAGGGAGGCTATGGGCCGAAATCTATCGCCCAGCTGCCGAATTTATGTACCGAAACGTCGATAAGCAGAAAGATATACTCGACGCCACCAGGCAGGCGGGGAGGGAACTCGTGGAGGCTCACAGGGTTTCTCCGGGAACACTAGCGCGCATAGAACAGCCACTTGCTGATAATCTTTCTGATTTTGCAAAGATTACAAACTGTATGTGGGGGACCTGCATTGCCGAAGGGATTACCAAGAAAAAATTTGCGAAAGAAGATATGATACCCAGACCCGATTCAATCGAGACTTTTATGCTCCTGATGCCAATGGGATTTAATCAGGAAGGTGCGGGTGATACAAAAGCGACCTTACAGTTCGAATTTACAGGCAGCGTGGAAGACTCATGCCACCTCATAATTTCAGATGGAACTATCAAGGCCAGGGAAGGAAAATCAGAAAAACCGGACCTTGTAATAAAGACACCCTTCGATGTCTGGATGGATATTCAAACCGGCAAAGCGGATGGCGGTCAGATGTTTATGGAGGAAAAGTATAAGGCAGAGGGCGACATGGATTTGTTTTTGAATATGAGTAAGTTCTTCGGCCAGAACCATTAGAAAAAGAGAGTTGAAGATTTCGGCTATCATTGTTCACTCAGACCTATGACTTTAAAAGCGTGGATTGATATAAAATTCCACGCTTTTGTTGTTTCTATGGCTATACAAGATATTGTGGTGATGGCGTCTGGTATGAAACCTGTGATTTCTCCAACATATCACAAGATTTCCAGAACCTGTGATATCTGTTATTTATCAGCTTTTAATTTACCTTAAAATGTTGATTTACTACAAAGATATTCAAAGACCAAAAGGTAGGCGCAAGCAAAATACTCTGCCTTTTTTTATTTCTCCGCTACTTTAATTTTGAAAGTGTTATTAAACTGAGTGATAGCGCCAACCGAATGCTTGAAAATGCAGGCAGAATAATTATTTTTTAAATTCATTTCTTTTTAACAAGTATTACATTCCCTGAAAGAACCAATAACAACCCGATAATTGATGACAATGTCCAGATATATCCTTCGAAAAAAGTAGAAATGAGAAGCGCAACCACAGGAACAAGTATTATTGCGTATGCCGCCTTGGCAGCCCCTATTCTTCCAAGCAATGTAAAATAGAGACCGAAACCGGCGATAGAACCGAAGAAAGCGAGATAAAACAAAGACCCTAAATAACCCGGTGTGTTTAAAATAGTAAATTTGGTTCCAATACAAAAAGCAATTATTATCAACACTATTGCTCCGTAAGTCATGGCATATGCATTAGCCTGTGTAACAGGCATCCTATTTTTCTGATTCCGAGCAGATATTATATTGCCGAGAGATGCAAAATAGACAGATATAAAAGCAAGAGATAGCGCAAAAATCTTTTTTTGTGAAAAATCAAACCCAGATATCTCCGGCCAGAATATTAAGCCGACTCCAGCAACACCTGCAATAGCCCCTGTTAACATTGAGATTTTGATCGGGGTTTTTAAAAATAAATACCCGTTAAAGACATTCATAAACATCAAAGTTGCATATGTCACAGCTACAAGTCCGCTTGTGATGTAAATTTCAGATATATATACAAACCAGTAATTGACCCCGAAAAGTAAGGTTCCTTGCAAAATTAGAAAAATATGATCTTTTTTTGAAAATTTATAATCTGACTTCTTTAAATATGAAAATATTAATAAAACTATAGAAGCTATGGCATATCTGTAAATCACAGATGCGAGAGGATCTACATTACCGACCTGATATTTAATCGCTATCCAGGTTGTACCCCAAATTAAAATTGTAGCAATATAAATTAGTGTATTGCTCAAAAAGAAATCCCCTTAATTTTGAAATTAAAAAAGGGCTTACAATTTCTTGTAAACCCTTTAATTTGTATTGGCGGGGACGACGAGACTCGAACTCGCGACCTTCCCGTCAGGGCTGACGGGACGTTCTAACCAGTTTTTCAATGAATATTTTGCTTTTACGGTTTTTTATCTCTAATTCCCTTTTAACAGCACTCGATCTGTCAGGATGTTCCTCATTATAAACTAATTCCCATGGACGCTTTGGTTTAGTATATTTCGTACGGCCCTGGTTGTGACGTTTAATTCGGGATTCCAAATCCTGTGTTGAACCTACATAGTAAGTTCCATCCTTAAAACTTTTCAGTATGTAAACATAATAAGCCATAAGCAAAAAAGGCCTGTCACTTTGGATGTATGGCAAGCCTTCTTGAAAAAATGGCGGGGACGACGAGACTCGAACTCGCGACCTCCGGCGTGACAGGCCGGCGTTCTAACCGAAACTGAACTACGTCCCCGCATGGGGTATGTTAAATTACTTAAAAAGTGGTAGGCGGAACAGGGCTTGAACCTGTGACCCTCGGCTTGTAAGGCCGATGCTCTCCCAACTGAGCTACCCGCCCTTGAGACCTTTGCAGGGTTTCCCCTGAAAAGACTGTTTTGCTAACAACTAAACAAAATAATGTCAAGCTTAATTATAGGTTCTTCTCCAATTTAGTTGGAGAAGAGGGTCCGTATGGCTTTTGCCAGGCTTTAAACTCTTTCCGGCTACGCTTATCAGCTACGCAGTGACAAGTATAATTCTTTAGCATTTTTATCCGCCTGTTCTATAGCGGATCACTCGAACCCTGGAATCCTTGACCCCTTGGCCCCTTAGGATCACTCCAACCCTTTTGGAAATGATCCATCTATATTAAAGACGTTCTTTGTTCCGCCTCGCCCGTTACCATTTCAAGCGGCATGTCATTTTTCTTAAAAAGCGAATCATCTTCTCCCAGAATCAGGGCAAGGGTAAGGACTTCGTCCATGTGCTCAACTGGAAAAATCTCGATATGTTTAGATATGCTTTTGGGTATATCTTTTAAATCTTTTTCGTTTTCCTTGGGAATAATGACCTTTTTGATTCCTCCACTGTGAGCAGCCAGGAATTTTTCCTTTAAACCACCTATTGGAAGAATGCGGCCCCTTAAGGTAATCTCGCCTGTCATAGCGAGATCACGGTAAACCGGCCGTTTGGTGAGTGCCGATACAATTGAAGTACACATTGAAATACCCGCCGAAGGACCGTCTTTAGGAATAGCTCCTTCAGGGATATGAATATGCATATCATATTTTCTGTAAAACTTATTATCGATCATAAGACTATCTGAACGTGAACGCACATAGCTTACAGCAGCCTGGGCGGATTCTTTCATGACATCTCCCAGTTTGCCGGTAACGGTAAGCTTTCCCTTGCCAGGCATAATCAGGGTTTCGATACAAAGGAGTACTCCACCTACCTGTGTCCAGGCAAGTCCGGTAACAATACCTATTTGGTCCGTCTCTTCTATCTGCCCTTCCCTGAAACGGTAGGGCCCCAGGTATTTTTGAACAGTTCTTGCAGTTATTTTATGTTCTCCGTCATCATTATTTTTAACAACTTCGCGTGCAATTTTCCGGCAGATCGAAGATATTTCACGCTCCAGGTTTCTTACCCCTGCTTCGCGCGTATATCGATGAATAATAGAATAAATGGCGTTTTTGTTATACTGCACATTTTTATCTGCCAGTCCGTTTGCTTCAATTTGTTTCGGAACAAGAAAGTCTTTGGCGATATTATATTTTTCATAGTCGGTATACCCTGCCAGACGGATTATTTCCATCCTGTCCTGCAGAGGAAGCGGAATTTCCGGCAGGGTGTTTGCGGTTGTTATAAAAAGGATATCAGAAAGATCATAGTCAACATCAAGATAATGGTCATTAAAACTGAAGTTTTGTTCAGGATCAAGTACCTCTAAAAGAGCTGCCGAAGGATCGCCCCTAAAGTCCATACTCATTTTATCAACTTCATCAAGGCAAAAAACAGGGTTATTCACGCCGGCTTTTTTCAGGGACTGAATTATTTTACCCGGCATTGCCCCTATATAAGTTCTCCTGTGGCCCCGAATTTCCGCTTCATCCCGAACACCTCCAAGAGAAAGGCGAATATATTTTCTTCCAGTAGCCCTTGCCACTGATTTGGCAAGAGAAGTCTTTCCAACACCAGGCGGACCAACAAAGCACAATATCGGCCCCCTTATTTTTTTAACAAGAGACTGAACGGCCAGGTATTCTAGTATTCTTTCTTTGGGTTTTTTAAGCCCGTAATGGTCTTCATCCAGTATGTTTTCTGATTTTTCGAGATCATTTAATATCTCACTGGTTTCAAACCAGGGAAGGCTGAGCATCCACTCTATATAGTTTCTCACCACAGTGGCTTCAGCCGACATGGGAGTCATCATCTTTAATTTTTTGAATTCCTGTTTGGCCTTTTCCATAGCCTCTTCGGACATCTTTTTATCTTCGATTTTCTTTTCCAGCTCTTTGAGCTCATCCCGCCCATCATCTTCGCTACCCATCTCCTTTTTTATGGCGCGCATCTGTTCGTTAAGATAATATTGCTTCTGTGTTTTTTCCATCTGTTCCTTAACGCGGCTTTTTATCCTCTGATCCATTGAAAAGATTTCAATTTCCATTTTCACCAGTTTAAGAAGAAGAGAAAGTCGATCTGTTGGCGATGATGTTTCAAGCAGTCGCTGTTTATCATCAATTTTAAACGAAAAATGGGCGGCTATGGTATCGGCCAGTTTCGAAAGGTCTGAGATGGCGGAAATATTGTTTACAAGGTCATCTGAAATGTTTTTATTAAGGCCGGCATACTCTTCGAAACTCTCCAAAACACCCTTTGACAGGGCAAAGCCTTCTGCTGTGTTTACTTCCGGCTCAACAACTGGTTCTATCTGAACCTGAAAAAAATCTTCTTTCTGAATAAAACGGGTGATATGACCACGGGATTTTCCCTCAACCAGTGCTTTTACCGTTCCGTCCGGAAGACGAAGAAGCTGAAGAACTTTTCCGATTGTTCCGGTTAAGCTGATATCTTTTTCAGAAGGGTTGTCAACACCGGCCTTTTTCTGTGTAGCGAGAAAAACACTTTTGTCTTTATTCATCGCATCAGAAAGAGCATTTACAGACTTTGTTCTGCCCACAAATAGGGGCGCAACCATAAAAGGAAAGACCACTATATCTCTTAAGGGCAAGAGAGGAAGGATTAACTTTGATGAATCAATTTCATCATCAATTTTATTATCTTTATCTATGAAAATTTTAGGCAAATTTACCATTATTTTTCTCTTTCTTTTAAATTTTGATGGTTTCGTAATCCGCCGCAGGCGGATCAAATTCCCCCGCTAAAAAGCAGCGGGATAAAAAGGTGTGCCGCACAACGTCCCGTTATGCTTGTTTTTTTGTCTGTTCATAGAGCAATATCGGCTCTTCTTTATTCAGCACAACATCTTCACCGATTACACACTCTTTGACATTCTCTTTGGATGGAATCTCATACATAATATCAAGCATGCATGTTTCAAGAATCGCACGAAGCCCCCTTGCGCCTGCTTTTCGTTTTACCGCTTCTGCTGCAACTGCAGCAAGGGCACTGTCCGTCAACCTGAGGTTTACACGCTCCATTTCAAAAAGCTTTTGGAATTGTTTTAGCAAAGCGTTTTTGGGTTCCGTTAATATCCTTATCAGAGCGTTTTCATTCAGTTCGTCAAGGGTTGCCATTACAGGCAAGCGACCTAAAAACTCCGGAATCAGCCCGAATTTAATCAAATCCTCGGGTTGAATCATTTTCAGAATCTCACCAATATTTTTTTCTTCCTGCTTTACTATTTTCGCCCCAAAACCCATTAACTTCGATCCGAGGCGGCGCTGAATTATTTTGTCAAGGCCATTGAATGTCCCGCCGCAGATAAAAAGTATGTTTGAAGTGTCAACCTTTACAAAATCCTGCTGGGGATGTTTCCTGCCACCTTTGGGCGGCACGCTTGCCGTTGTTCCTTCTATGATCTTCAACAATGCCTGCTGCACACCCTCCCCTGAAACGTCACGGGTAATGGAAGGGTTATCGGACTTGCTGGCAATTTTATCAATTTCATCAATATAGACAATTCCACGCTTTGCCTTTTCCACATCATAGTCAGCGTTTTGAAGAAGTGAAAGGATAATATTTTCAACATCTTCTCCCACATAACCGGCCTCTGTCAGACTTGTCGCATCAGCTATGGTAAAAGGAACGTTTAAAAACCTTGCAAGGGTTTGTGCCAGAAGAGTCTTCCCGCAGCCTGTAGGTCCTATGAGAATGATATTACTTTTCTGGATCTCCACATCTCCTGCACTGATCGGAGAGTCGAGGCGTTTGTAATGATTATAAACTGCTACGGCAAGAATTTTTTTTGCAGCTTCCTGTTCTATTACGTAATCATCAAGCATCGATTTAATTTCTTTTGGAATAAGAAGATTTTCAATATCCCCTGAATCCTTTTCACTTTCCTCGTCAATTATTTCGCTGCAAAGCTGAATACACTCATCACAGATATAGACTGCAGGTCCGGCGATAAGTTTCGTAACCTCTTTCTGATTTTTTCCGCAAAATGAGCAGAAAAGGTTGTTTTCGTCTTCTTTTTTTGCCACTTTACGCCTCCGTTTTTTCTAAATTGTCAAGATCATCTCTATTAACTATCACATTGTCAATAATTCCGTAATCTTTAGCTTCCTCACCGGACATAAAAAAGTCACGATCCGTATCCTCTTGAATTTTATCCAGATCATTACCTGTATGAAATGCCAGCACTCTGTTCAACGTATCCCTCATTCGAAGAATTTCCTTGGCCTGTATGGCTATATCAGATGCCTGTCCCTGGGATCCCCCCATGGGCTGGTGTATCAATATTCTTGAATTGGGCAGAGAATAGCGCTTTCCGTTTGCTCCTGCGGCAAGAAGCAAAGCGCCCATACTGGCTGCCTGACCGATACATACTGTTGCAATGTCCGGCTTAATATACTGCATGGTGTCATACACGGCTAACCCTGATGTAACCACACCACCTGGAGAATTTATGTAAAAATTTATATCCTTGTCAGGGTCATCTGATTCAAGAAAGAGAAGCTGTGCGATTAAAAGATTTGCAACATCATCATTTACAGCAGATCCAAGGAATATAATCCTGTCCTTTAAGAGTCTTGAATATATATCATATGCGCGCTCTCCTCTGCTGGTCTGCTCTATTACCATGGGTACTAGTGTCACTGATCGTCTCCTTTATTATGCTTTTACGAAACGGCACTTAGTGCCTCCCGTCACAGGCGGGGCTTCGAAACCTTTGCAGATAAGCGCAGACTTCGAAACGCTAATTTTTCAAAGGTCTCGCTTCATTCCGTTTTATCCGGTTCTTTTTTTTCAGGCTCCTGTCCGACCTCAGGTTCTACATCTTTAACTGTGCTATTATCAATTATAAGTCCAATAGCCTGTTTTTCAAGCAGGGTCTGTTTAAAAAATTCAACTTTATCCTTATTCTGACTGTAAAAGTTCTTTATTTCTTCAACCGGCTGGTTAAAGTTATCCGCCATATCCTTGAAGCCAGTTTCCAGGTCTTCATCAGATAAAGTCATTTTTTCCTGGTCAATCAACTTGCTTAAAATCAGATGCCGTTTAACCTGCTTTAAAGCAGTATCGCGATATTCTTCAGCAATACCTTCCTTGGTAAGTCCCATATCCTCCATGGATACGTTTCGGTAAGCAAAAGACCGTTCAGCTTCTGCAACAATGCCTTCAAGTTCATAATCAACCATTGTGTCAGGTACTTCGAAATCGGATTTTGCGATTAAAGCCTTAAAAATTTGCTCATTTATTTCCTGCTCAGCCCTTTTTTCATAACCTTGCTTTAAATTATCTGTTATCGTTTTTTTTAATTCATCTAAAGTTTCAATCTTGCCAAGATTCTTTGCAAGTTCATCATCAATTTCAGGCAACACCTCTTCTCTGATCTCATTAAGCTTTATATTAAATGTTATTTCCAGGCTTGCCAGCTTTTCGTTAAAATAGTCTTTCGGAAAAGTTACCTTAACCTCTCTATTTTCCCCGGGTTTCATACCTGTTATGCCAGCATCAAACTCCTTTGATATTTGCCCGTCGCCGACTTTCATGGTAAAATTTTCAGTCTTTTGTGTTTCTGCATACGGTTTTCCGTCCTTAAATCCTTCATAATCTATCAGGGCGAAATCGTCTTTTTTAATCGGTCGATCTTCTTCAACGGTTTTTTGCTGGGCAAGGCTTTTCTGAAGCATCTTAAGCTGCGCATTAATCTCATCATCGCTTATCTTGTATAGTGTTTTTTTTAGCGCTAATCCTTTAAAATCAATATCTTCAATTTCAGGACTGACCTCTACGGTAGCATCATATTTATAAGGTCCTTTTTCTTCAAGTCCGGGCGGATCAAGCTTGGGATTTCCGACAATATTGAGTTTGGTCTCCTTAAGGGCATCTAAAAAAGAGTCCTGAATCAATCTGGAAGATACATCGGCAAGCACATCTTTTTTAAACATACGTTCAAGAACTGAACGAGGTGTCTTGCCTGGACGAAATCCCTTAACTTTTGCGGTTTTCTTAAGATTTTTATATGATGCATCCAGTTCGCTTACAACCTTGGCTTCAGGTATTTCAATGTGGAGTATTTTTTTTACGCTGCTCAGATCTTCAACATTAACTATCATGACTTTCCTTTCTACTAAGTTGAGTTTTAACAAATTTAGTGGCTAAATACGATAGTTTCAAAAAAAGTTTTAAGTTATTATTGGTGCGAGAGGGGAGACTTGAACTCCCATTCTGTCTCCAGAGCTGGATCCTAAGTCCAGTGCGTCTACCAATTCCGCCACTCTCGCAATATTTTCGTGCAAATCACTTTTGATGAAACAGGAGCTTGACTTCTTCATGAAATATATTAAATTAACGAACTTGCAAAGTTTCTTCTTGCTCGATAGTATTTCCCGATGGGACGCAAAAAGATGTTTAGCAAATAAAAATAATATCAAACTACAAAAGTGTCAAGTAAAATTGAAAAAAGCGCTTACTGTGTTAACATTTTGGAAATTTATGGTAACTAAATTTTGCATATTTGCTACAATGACCGCTGTTATAATTCTCAGTCTGTCGCAACAGGTTTCATGCGCAGAAAATCCTTTTTTAAATGAAATAAAAACAGTGGTTCTTGATCCCGGACATGGGGGACATGATAGTGGTGTGCAGGGTCCTGCAGGAACGCTTGAAAAAAGCGTAGCACTTGGCCTGGCACAACTTATTGCAGGCCAGCAAAAAAAGAATTACAAAGTGATACTCACGCGAAGCGATGATTACTGGATCGATATTCCGGGCAGAACAGCCGTGGCCAACCATCTGAAAGCCGATCTGTTTATCAGCATACACGTTGGCGGAAGTTTTCTTCACCAGGCAAAAGGGATAACTATCTTCTATTATAAAGAATTGTCAGGGCATGCTCTCAAAACTGGTGCCGATTCGTCAAAACCGGAGGACGCAAGTAATCCCCAGGCTATCTGGGATAACATACAGGCTGGGCATATAGCATCCAGCGAAGCCTTAGCTAAAATAATGCAAAACAATATCAACAGTCAGTTGAAATTTTTTCAAAGCAAAATACAAAATGCGGATCTTATGGTTCTTAAAGGTGCTGATATGCCCGCAATTCTTATTGAAGTGGGCTACCTGAGCAATCCCGGTGATGAGAAAAAGTTGCAAAGCCCGGAAGTTTTATCCGATTTTGCAAAATCGATCTGCAACGGGATAGATGATTATTTTCAAAACCATAAAAGGTGATTGCATTTATAAAAAAACCGTGTTATTGAAGCCGCCCATTCATTGAGACCATCTTTTAACGGGGCGTGGCGCAGCCTGGTAGCGCGCCTGCTTTGGGAGCAGGAAGTCGGAGGTTCAAATCCTCTCGCCCCGACCAGTCTCCGTTCGAAACGGAGTTGAGATAGGAGACTGCCACGGCGTAGCTGAAAGCGAAGCCGGGCTAAACACATTACCTTTATAATCATCGTTTCGAACTACGCCTTGGCAAGCCAGAGGAAAGAATTGAAGGGTTTCACCTATGTTTATGTCCTATTGAGTGAGAAAGACGCAACCCACCGATACACTGGGTTGACGGATGATTTAGAGACCCGCCTGAAGTCTCACAACCAAGGAAACAACCCCCATACATCCAGATACCGTCCTTGGCGAATTGAAACGGCCATTGCGTTCCACTCTCGGGAAAAAGCGGCTGCATTTGAAAAATACCTTAAAAGTCATTCAGGGCGGGCCTTTGCCTCTAAGCATTTATAGCAGTGGATTTTGGCTTATAGGTACCTTTTAGGTACCCCACTCCCTTTCGAACAGTTTTATCCATTCTCTTCGCCCCGACCAGCCTTCGCTTTTGATTACCAGATGTGTCTTGGATTTAAGTGTTTTTGCGAGAGCTACAATTCCTAATATAGGCAAATATTTTGCCGGGAATATACTGTGCATTTCCATACTTTCCATTTTCATACATTTATACGCAGCCGCTATCATTTGTTTTTGGCATAAACCGGCAGATATCAATTTTGAAAAATCCTGCAATTTTCGATTTTTATCACAATGAGGTAATAATTGACAACCCGTCGATTTTCAGGGTAAGTTTCTGATGTCCAAACTTTATCTGCCAATTAACTATTGTAAAGCCATCGCTGGCAACTAAACTTGTAACTTCTTTATTTCTTGGGAAAAACACAGTCAATATCCCTGGTAAAGAATTAATTATATTCGGCTTTTAGGATAGCCGTAAAGAGCGAAAGAGCTTAATAAAAATCTTAATAGCAAATAAAAAATCGTAGCTAATTATTTAAAGATGCAAATTTTGGATGTTTTTGATGTCATAATTGTTGGTGCAGGACCGTCTGGAAGCACTTTAGGATATTATCTATCTCATAAGGGATTTAAGGTATTAATAATTGAAAAGAAGAAATTGCCAAGATATAAACCATGCGGGGGAGGTGTTACACGAAGAGCAAGTAATATATTACCGTTTGATTTTAATCATGTTGTTGAAGATTATTCTTTAACAGCAAAAATCTTATTAAATAACAAGGAAGTTTTCTCAAAAGCCTTTGATTCACCAGTAGTTTCAATGGTAATGAGAGATAAATTTGATCTTTTTCTAATTAACAAAGCAAAAGAACAAGGTGTTGTTGTTAAATACAAAACTAAATTTCTATCAATTGATGGTGATCCCGGCCGTTTAACAGTTAAGACTTCGAAAGGTTATTATAAAACAAATATTATTGTTGGAGCTGATGGGGTATTAAGTAAAGTTGCAAAAGAGCTTAAATTAAATATTGACTATAAAATTATGGTTGCCCTTGGGGCTGAATTATACTTTTCAGATAAAAAAATATTAGATCGCTATAAAACTACAGTCCATTATGATTTTGGTGTTATTAGGCATGGGTACGGATGGGTTTTCCCTAAAACCGATCATCTTTCAGTTGGCGTTTTATCTGTAGTTAGAAAAAACAAATCAATTAAGAGCCAATTTTATAAGTATTTGAAAACGAAAAAATTAGATGCAAACTCTGAGATAAAAACTCTTCGGGCACATTTGATTCCATACAATCCAGCAAAGGGAAATAGATATGCCAATGATAAAGGACTAATTATTGGTGATGCAAGCGGCCATGTAGACCCTATAACTGGCGAGGGTGTTTATTACGCAATAAAAGGAGCTCAAATTGCAGCCAAAACAATTATCAACTATTTAAATAATGATATACAAAGCTTAGAGAAATTTGATGTCGAATTAAAAAGACAGATTTCGAAAGATCTTGAACGAGCAAAAATTTTAGCAAGCTTACTTTATTCATTCCCAGCCTTTGGCTACAAAGTATTACAGATTTATGGCCAACAAATTGGAGAAAAGCATCTAAAAGTAATAACTGGCAAAAAAAGCTATTCTGAACTTTTTAGAGAGTTGTTAAACCCACTAATAATATTGGATTTATTTTCCCCAATTGTTAATAAATTGAAAGTAATCAAATGATATGATTGCAGAAATTATAAACGAATTGTATTGTTTTTGACAATGAGGAATTGATCTTTCGGGGACTGCCAGAGTTTATAAGTCCCCATCCGAGTGAAAAAATTGCGTAGACGGTATGGAAAGCGCCAAAAATATTTACCAGACCAGAGATTTATGAACCCATCCTTTGTCACCGTCAGCATGTTGAATGCGAATCCATGTACCTTTTTTCTTTAAAATCTTAAACGGAATTCCCTTATCAACGGAAAATAGTATTTTATTTTTAGTGCCCGGCCCGGAACGAACATTACATTTGTCTGAACTTGTAATAACAGTCGGAGTTTTATTTACAAGAGATTCATGTATCCAGCCTTCATCTTTTTCAAAATCACGGAAATGATACCAGACATTGGTTTTTTTAAGTATAAAAAGAGGGTGAAATTTTTCCACCTTCCATAAAATATCATGATTTGTTCCAGGCCCTGAACGAATGTTGGCTGTGTCTGATGAAACTGCAAGACGCTCGGCAAAAGCAACGCTGCTAAATAGTATCAGAAGAATTGTCAAAAAAGTAGTATATGGTTTCATTTTAAAAGT
>RCNF010001241.1_pt1 | contig 13389 bp, 7 predicted proteins | sample 2041311 | NCBI WGS metagenome assembly RCNF01 (sample SAMN09708228, study PRJNA481090) | Marine sediment metagenome, whole genome shotgun sequencing project. | biome: marine sediment; feature: ocean; material: sediment; isolation source: Sewage treatment plant 2 marine sediment (STP2) ... | reverse complement strand
TGCGATCATTTTATCTTTTGATACTATAACATAATCCTCTTCAACAATGACTTCAAGCCCCTTACAAAGTGCTAAACCCGCAGCAAAATCGTAAATACGAAATGTACCCGTATAGAGTACATACTTCACCGTATGTGCATAGGCAAGTGAAAGCGCTATGGCACCAGGCGCTCTGAATTTTAGTTTTTCCTGATCCAAGAGTGCAATAAGTTCAGGATTTGCATAGGCTTTTTCAAACAATCCTATTTCGGCATTTGGAGCAGTATGTGGTACATGAGAAGTATTTGAAAAAAGTTTTCCCTGCTGTACAGCATTTGCCACTGTTGTGAAAAAAATGTCACTGTTAGCAAGGTTACAGACGATGGCCGCATCTAAAATACCCTCAGCATTTACTTTCGCGACAGAAGTACCATAAAAAGGAAAAAGTGACAGTGCATTGGATGACCCGTCAATAGGGTCTATAATAATTTTCTCTTCACCCTCACCGATAATACCACTCTCTTCAGACTCGATCTGACCAAAAGAACTTAAATATTTTACAAAAACTGCTTCCGCAAATAAATCAAGTTTGGAACTTACATCTCCACCGGCACCCACTACAGTTTTTTCAAACCAGGAACTATCAAAACCATCTTTTATAGCAGTTGCTATCTCTTCATTGGCTTTGATACAGGCTTTCAAAAAATCATTCATAGCGCTAAACTCCATTCAAACTCAATGCGTGATTCTACCATAACATAGAGAATAGATTCATTTACTCTATAAAACTTTTTACCATTGCCTTTGCTGCATCTCTTCCCTCAAGCACTGCGGTAACAACAAGACTCGCTCCCCTGTGACAATCTCCTCCTGCATAGACACCAGGTTTGGTAGTTTGATAGTTTTGGTCAATAACTATGCCTCCCCTCTTATCTGTTTCAATGCCATTACTAGCATAAAATGGATAGTTTACCGTATCAAACCCTAGTGCAAATATAATCACATCTGCAGCTACTCTATACTCACTGCCAGATATTTCTTCAACACTTTGTCTTCCTGAAGCATCAGGATCACCAAGTTTGGTTTTGATCATCTCAACAGCGACAATATCTCCATGTTCATTGCTGATCAACGATTTAGGTGAAACATAGAATTCAAAATTAACCCCTTCTTCTTTAGCATTGATGTATTCTTTTGTACTTCCAGGCATGTTTTGCGCATCTCTTCTGTAGAGACATTTTACAGATTGTGCCCCTTCACGTAAAGATGTACGTACACAATCCATCGCAGTATCACCACCTCCAACAACCACTACATTTTTATCTTTCACTTCAATGTACTTTGCTCTTTCTTCATTAAAAAGCTTCTTCTGTACATCTACAAGAAAATCCATAGCCAAGTGAACATTTTCTGCGTCTTCGCCTATAAGTCCTGATTTTCTACCTTTTACCGCACCTACACCGATAAAAACCGCATCAAAATTTTCTCTGAGATCCTCAAAATTTTTATCTTTTCCTATCTCAATGTTTTGGTGAAAAACAGCACTTGCCTGAAGAAGAAATTTCACTCTTCTACTAATAATATTTTTATCAAGTTTGAATCCTGGGATACCATAGGTCAATAATCCTCCAGCCCTCTCCTGCTTGTCAAATATCTCCACATCCACACCTTCTCTCAACAAAAATGTCGCAGCAGATAGTCCCGCAGGTCCAGCACCGATAATAGCAACTTTTTTACCTATCTTTTGAGCTGAAAACTTCGGCTTCAAACCTTTTTTAAAACCCTCTTCAGTGATAAATGTCTCCACTGAACCTATCGTAATGGCACCATATCCATGGTTCAGTGTACACGCGCCCTCACAAAGTTTGTCATGTGGGCACACGCGTCCCATCACCTCAGGAAAAGGAGATGTTTCATTTGATAGATTAAATGCAAACTCCAGATCATGCCCTGCAGTAGCTTTCAGCCACTGGGGAATTAGATTATGCAAAGGACAACCATTATGACAATAGGGATCACCACATTGGATACATCTATCAGATTGTTCTCCTGCTTTTGTAGGTTTGAATACTTCATAGATCTCATGAAAATCTTGATTTCTTGCTACACTGTCTCTTTTTTTGGCATCAGTTACAATACGGGTATGAGTTTGTATAGCTTTTTCCAAAGCAATTACACCACAACGACTCATAAGATTATTTATCCATTCAAGTGATCCGTCATCCCATTTTTCCAGGACTTTATTCTTCATTTTAAAATCCTTATGAAGAACAATCCCATGTTGGATCATCTCATTTGTGCTTGATTTCTGCTTTTTAAATTCAGTTTCTATTATCTTAATTAAAACATGATTATATCGGTCATAATATTCATTGTTTTTGGTGGCATTCATAAGCTTGCTTATGAACAAAACAATTTGTCGAACATTGTCATGAATATCATTTTCCGAAATTCTAAAATTCTTTGTATTGATAACTTCTTTAAGAATTTCCTTTATAGTACCTGGAAGTATACTGGAATAATAGTCCTCAGATATCAATTTCATCTCAAGGTCTTTTAAATTGCTTATTGGGCTATCAAAATGGGATAACTTTTCTTTAATTTTGTTCTTAAATGTTCCCTTATTTTGAATTAAATAGAAATAAAGAAGCTTTTCTTTAAGAGGTGATGAGGATTGAATTAATTCATCAGCAAGTAATTTCGAAATCAATCCAAAGGCCATTTTTGACATAGAATCATCTTCCCTAAGCATGGAGGATCTTAATTCAGAAATAAAATTATTAAGATTTGAGGTAAAATCAATTTCATCAATTTCAATACCTGTTATTTCAGTAAACTTATTTGTAGCGGTTGCCATTAGTTCCTCTATTGTTGGAAATTGATATTCCAATTCAAATGGCAGGTTAAAGTGCAGTAGGATTTCCTGAATATACTTTTTAAGGATAGTATTATAGCCTTCAAGTCGAGCAAGGTCACCCTGAATATCACATTCATTTGCTTGAAGCGCGATTATCTTTACTTTGGCATCAGAAAAGAGGATATTCTCAAGTTCTACCAGGATTTCTCGCATAGTATTTAACTCATTTGGGTCATCCAATATATGAGAAGTAGGCTGAAACTCCAACTTGCTCTTAATATACTTCAATAAAGTAGGCTTCCCGAATTTTGAAATTACCTGATTGATATCAAGGCCTTTGATCTGTGGAATTTTCTTATAGATCTGGGGTAATAGGTTTTCGTATACTTTTGTAAATGCCTTGCTATTAACAAACTCCAGTAAGTTTCTGCATTGACCGATATTCTCATAAAACTCCAAAACAGCATTCTTAGAGTCCCCGATAGAGTTAATGGTTATACCACAATCTTTTGGGAAAGCATGGTAAAGTGTTTTTATGTCATTAATTCTTAGTGATTTATTTTGCTTTTTATGCAGGGTGCTAATGATGTCAAAGTCATTGAGAATCAATTCGATAAATTCCTGGTCAGATTTGATCTTGAAAATGCCATCCAGGATATCTTCAGTTCTTTTTGTTTTATTTTCAGGGTTCTTTTTCTTTTTGTAAAAGATGTCCCAATACTTTATGAATATGTTTAAGGCATTCTCAAACTCTTTTTCAAAATCTTGGTAACTCTTTTCATCTCCGAATAAATAACCTCCTAACGAAAATCGAATAAATCCAGTTTGATAAGGAATAAGGGCCAATCCTCTGTATTCTGCCAATTTTTTGCTGAATTTTTCAAGATCCTGGTAAGAAAAGAAATCATGCAAATGAAGGTTGAACAGGAATGAACCATCAGATTTCAAAATACCAATAGATTTGTTGTCAACTTTCTGCAAACAGACACTTGCTGTTGTTTTTGCAATTTCTAATCTTTTTTTTGATTCAGTACGGAATATTTTATTGATCCTGAACCGGTTAAGTTCATAAACCAGGTATTTTTTATAATAACTAAAAAATGGTTCCCCTTTATATTTAAAGTCATCTGCCAGTTCAAGAACATCAAGTTTGTCCAGTGAAGTTAGCTCCTCCAGTAAGAAAATATGCAATGGGCTCCCCTCAAACATAGAAGGACGTCGGGTTTTTCCTTTGAATCCATTATTCCGTTCAGAAAAGTTATGCTTAATTTCTTCAATAATATATTCCTTAAGATTTTCTTTGATTTTATGTCTTGAGGCATCCTTCGGCAGGTTTTCTTCCATTCTGTCCTTGATCCTTTTTGCAAGCTGTGCAATTTCAAGGATATTTACCAGCATAAAAACTGAGTTGGTATTGCCTTTATCCAGTGTAAATCGTTTTCTAGTAAAGTCAATTACATCTTTTCTGGCTGGAGTCGCTGCAAGTGATCCCATACGATCGCCAGTAGCACCCAGGTTTTTAGTTGTAGAGAGGGATGAAACAACACTAATTTTACTGTATGAGGTTATGTTGTTCATAATATACCTTGAAATGGTTCTCCATTTCGGTTCTTCTGGATCTTCCACTTTTACAGCATCGTTATAGGCTTCGTCAAGGAATAGTGTTAGTTTGCTGTTGCTTAGAAACTTAAGAAATTTTATTAGATATAAATTATTGAAATCGGTAAACCCTGATGGGTTGGATGGGTCATTTATTATTATCGTAGAATTTTCACAAAACCTATCCCATAAATTCCCGGTTTCATCAAACAATTGGAAGGTGCTTTTAATTCTCTCGAGTTTCTTCTGGAGGCGCTCCCAGTCTATCCTACCCTCATAGTCTAGTTCAACTTCAATATCAAATGGATTGAGATCATAGCGGTCAGCCGGAAACAGATCTTTATATTCCCATGAGGCTTCTTGATTAAAGAAAATATATGGGTTTCGCTTCCTGCTTGACGAAAACAAAATATCCCTGATTATCATCTGAACATCATCTGAAATTGAGGTTTTTTCCAGGTTTCCAAGGGCGCTGATAAATTCCTTTATCATTTTCTGTTCTTCCTCAGTTTTACTGGAGTATTTCTTTTCAATACCCAGGTCAATCAACAGATTCATAAACCGCCCATAATTATCAGCATCATTTTCTGCTTTTACAAGGTATTCTTTATATTTCTCAAGAAATATATTAATCCCAAAGTTTTTGTGAAAATGATTATTGAGTGTCCTTTGGTAAGTGTTTGGGATAATATCAAGCAGTGTGCGACATTTTTCCACAATCTCTTTATTAACAGGCTTCAGTGGACGCTGTAACAGGTAGTCGGCGTAAGTACGTATCTGGTTCCTTCCGCCACCTTCATAGACCGCTGCCAGGTGCAGTTTTTTGTTTTCGGAATAAAAGTAACTCTTTGTCCTGGCCTCAAATTCTTTAATAAGATCCTTATTTATCTCAAGTTGCTTATCCTTCTCTCGAACACTTTCAATAAGACTCAGATAAGCACCAAATTTTGATAGTATATATTTGTCCTTGATCACCTGCCGAGAAAACTCGTCATATTTAAAAAGGGTTATATCCTGATCTGGATTTTCAGGTTCGGCAAGCTGATCTTGCTTCAGGTCTTTTAATTCTTCCTTGTAGCTATTAATTTTCATTTCAATAGCCTGCCGGAACTTTCTTAAATTTTCAGGGTTAACTTTCTCAAGGATCAAACGAAGGTTTAACTGGCTGTTGGCCAGTGCCCCTAATTTTTTGGTATGAACCTTATTTAATGTGTTGATAATTCCATTATGGAAACAAAAAATAAGAGAGGTATTGGTGGCCTGAGATTCAGGTGAATTGTCAATAAAAACAATTCTTGAAAGGAATGGGAACCATTTGAATGTATTGAAAGGGTTCTTTCTCATATTTGGGATCTTAACGGCAAATATGCTTGTATTGTCGTTTTCGATCTGTTCATATAATTCATCTGGTGTAGTAAATTCTATTTCACGGACAACTTCTGGTCCAAATATCTCATTGGCCAATAGTTCTATTGCAGTATTGGCATTTCCTGAAACAATTGTCCGAATGAACCCATTCATTCCTTTAAAATTAACTGTGGATTCAGTTCGGGAAAGGAAATTTTGTTTTTCAGCAAGTGTGGTATAATGCGTAGATTGATTGATCATCTGATCAAATACATCCAGCATGTAATTCCATTGAGCCTCTTCAATATCTCCACTAATACCAATTAAGTCACGGAATTTTCTAAGCTCTCTGACTTTATCTCCAAGGAGAATTTTAAATAAAAACCCAATAGTATGATGGGTTACAGGTGGAGTTCCTATTGAAAAATCATGTGAATTGTTGATGTTATTTATTTGATCTTTAGCGGATTCATCAACTAGCTCGTTATCAATAAGATCATCCAGTTTGGTAAAAAAACTTTTTCTTTTTGCACTGTATTCAAAAGCTTTAGAATCTTCATGTGGGAACATCATTAAGAAAACATCCACATATCCTGGAATAGCTTCCTTAAGTTCAAGTACATACTTATGAATTTCAGCTTGTTGTTTATTGGGGTCATCAGGTTCTTCGTAACAGAGCCTGACAAAGTTTTTTAAACTTTCAAAGATTCGGTTAGGAAGAAAGTTTTCTGCCCTCTCACCCAACTGTGAATAAAGATCAATTAAGTTTTTAACATCCTGATTAAGAGCTATTTTTGGCACACCATATATCTGCATATTCTTCAGTTCAAATAATTTTCATTGATTACCCAAAATAACAGCTTAATTAGGCAATACTAAAAAGTATTTAAATCAAAGTTTTAACATTTTATGAAAAGTTATTAGTTCTTACCTGACTGCCGCTTTAAAAGAATATGCCAATTTGTCCTAAAATTATAATTGGCAAGTAATTTGCTAAACAAACACTGGCACAAATTATTTGTAAATCGTAAACATTTTAGTGCAATTATGACTAAGAAAATGAATAAAAAGGAAGATAAGAATATAGAAACTGCTGAGGAAAAGGTTGAGCAAAAAACTGAAAATAAGAAAAGTTCAAAAAAGTCAGCATCAAAAGAATTGAAAAAAGATCATGAAATTGAGGTACTTAACTTAAAAGTCAAAGAGCAGGAAGACCGTTATTTGAGGCTTTCAGCGGAGTTTGATAATTTCAGGAAAAGAACGCTAAAAGAAAAAGCCGATCTCGCCAAGTATGGAGATGAAGAGGTTATGCTTCGGTTATTGCCTGTGATTGATGATTTTGAAAGAGCGATTCAATCATTGGAAAATATAAAAGATATTGATGCCATGAAAGATGGATTGATGCTAATTTATAATAAGTTTTCTGACTTTTTGAAACAGAAGAATGTTCAGGAAATTGAAGCTGTTCAAATGGATTTTGACACCGATTGTCATGAAGCTATTACAAAAATTCCTGCACCTGAGAAAAAACTGAAAGGAAAAGTCGTTGATGTAGTTGAGAAGGGTTATACCCTGAATGGTAAGGTAATAAGATATTCAAAGGTAATAATTGGAGAGTAATTTTAGCCTGAAAACCGGAAACGAAAAGACATTAAAAAATTGTTATGGCCAAAAGAGATTATTACGAGGTATTGGGTGTTGAAAAGAGTGCTTCTGCGGAAGAAATTAAGAAGGCATACAGAAAACAGGCAATAAAGCATCATCCTGACAAGAATCCAGGTGATAAAAGTGCAGAGGATAAGTTTAAGGAAGCAGCTGAAGCTTATGAGGTATTGAGCAACCAGGATAAACGTTCCAGATATGATCAGTTTGGACATGCTGGCCTGGGAGGTGCTGCCGGTGGCGGATTTGGAGGTTTTTCTGATGTTGAAGATATATTTTCACAATTTGGGGATATTTTTGGTGGCCATTTTGGTGGATTTGGAGGTTTTGGTGGATTTGGAGGCAGACAGCAACAAAGGGTTAGAAAAGGATCAAATATCAGGGTTAAGGCTAAACTAACACTTTCAGAGATTTCTAATGGGGTAGAAAAGAAAATTAAAGTACCAAAATACATTGAGTGTAAAACTTGTAGTGGATCTGGTGCGAAAGATACTTCAGGTTTTAGTACCTGTTCGACCTGTCGTGGAAGTGGTCAGGTGACAAGAGTCTCAAATACTTTCCTGGGTCAAATGCAAACATCATCAGTATGCCAGGCCTGTGGTGGAGAAGGAAAAACAATTACAGATAAATGTACAAGCTGTCATGGTGAAGGAATTGTAAAGTCTGATGAGGTAATTAAGATTAATATTCCGGCTGGTGTTGCAGAAGGGATGCAGTTAAGTGTCTCAGGAAAAGGCAACGCAGCAAGGCGCGGAGGAATTAATGGTGATCTTCTGGTAGTAATTGTGGAAGAGCCACATCCTGAACTAATTCGGGATGGAAATGATTTAATCTACACCTTGTTTATAAGCGTACCAGATGCATCTTTAGGAACACATGTGGAAATTCCTACTGTTGATAATAGGGTGAAAATAAAGATTGAAGCAGGAACTCAACCTGGTAAGATCTTACGATTGAAAGGGAAGGGTTTGCCTGATGTAAATGGTTATGGCAGAGGAGATATTCTTGTAAATATAAATGTCTGGATTCCAAAAAACTTGTCTAAAGAAGAAAAGAGGATCCTGGAGAAATTCACTGAATCAGAAAGTTTTAAACCCGCACCTTCAAAGCAGGATAAGAATATCTTTGAGAAAATGAGGAATTATTTTTAAGGAACCAATCATCCTCAATATACTATCATAGTATTCGATTAAATTTTTAATTGGTTGTTCAGTCTTCCTAGTTTGGACTAACTTTTGAGAATGCCTTATTAAATTTCCAAATTCACAAAAACATTGAATAATTTGTGTGTTACATAGCTGCATTTACAGTGTAGTTTTAGCAATGAATTTCTATCTTTATATCCGAAATTTTGAACAAATAAAAATCAAATGGGATATTTTGAAGCTAAAGACATTGTCAAGCAATTTTCAAATCATTTAGCACTTGACAAGGTTAGTATTTCTGTGCCAAAAGGAAGCATTTATGGCTTGCTGGGACCTAATGGTGCAGGAAAAACCACATTAATTCGTATCATAAACCAGATTACAGCTCCGGATAGTGGAATATTGAAATTCAGGGGAAAGCCTTTGAAGCCTGATGATGTCTACAAGATTGGTTACCTGCCTGAGGAAAGAGGCTTATACCGGAAAATGAAGGTTGGTGATCAGGTAATATACCTGGCTCAGTTAAAAGGACTTCCCAAAAAGGAAGCCATTAAAAGATTAAAGTACTGGTTTAAAAAGCTGGAGATTGAAGGCTGGTGGAATAAAAAGGTGGAGGAACTATCAAAAGGAATGCAGCAGAAAGTGCAATTCATCGTTACTATCCTGCATGAACCAAAACTTTTAATCTTTGACGAACCGTTTAGTGGATTTGATCCTATTAATGCAACTCTACTTAAGGAAGAAATTCTAAACCTGAAGAAAAATGGGGCAACAATTATTTTTTCCACGCATGATATGGGATCGGTTGAAGAATTATGTGACCACATTACATTAATAGATAATGGACATACACTGGTAGAGGGCCCAATTAACGGAGTTCGTGAAACTTATTCTACAAATCGGTATGAAATTAAGTTTGAAGGTGAGGTAAATTTGCTTACTGCCTCTTTAAGCCATGCTTATAAGATTGTAGAAAATATTCCTGAAAATGGTTTTACAAAACTTTCACTCGATCTAATGAATGATACTTCACCCAATGATGTATTAAATGTTTTATTGTCTGCTGGTAAAATAGTGTCCTTTAACAAAATTGTACCCAGCATGAACGATGTTTTTATTAAAGTGGTGGAAGACGCCAAGCTTAAAAAATAGTATTTTTTCATATTCTAATTTTGGACATAAATACAGGAAAAAATGATTAAAATATTTCTCGTAATTAAAAGAGAATATCTTACAAGAGTTAAGAAGAAGTCATTTATAATCATGACACTACTTGCACCCGTATTAATTGCTGGAATGATCTTCATTCCCGCTTGGATCATGACCAGAGAGGATTCAGAAGAGAAGAAGATAGCGGTAGTAGGGGAAGGATCTGAGCTATTCGAAGGTAAAATTCCATCTACCAAGGCCATGAAGTTTGAGTTCCTACCAGATGCTGACCCGGAAATTCTAAAAGCAAATTTTAAGGATGAAGGCTTCTATGGTGTTTTATATATTTCCCCAAAGGTTACCTATATTCCAAATGCCATCCAGCTTTATTCTCAGAAACAGCCCACCCTTGAACAAACAATGCATATTTCTAACTCAATTGAAAAAGAAATTGAAAGGAAAAAGCTGGAATCTTATAACATTAATGATATTGATAAGATACTTAAGGAGGTCGAATCTTCCGTTAAGATACAAACTATAATCATCACTGATGAAGGAGCTGAGAAAAAGACCAGCGCTGGTCTAGCCATGGGCATAGCCTATATCTCAGGGTTAATGATTTACATGCTGACTTTCATGTTTGGAGCCCAGGTAATGAGAGGGGTAATTGAAGAAAAGACAAGCAGAATTATTGAAGTTTTAATTTCTTCAGTAAAGCCATTTCAGTTAATGATGGGAAAAATTTTGGGGATAGGCTTGGTTGGCTTGACTCAATTTGTACTTTGGATAGGTCTAACCCTGGTAATTGTAGGTATAGCTCAAACAGTATTTTTGGCAGATGTGAGCTCAGTAGGGGGAAATCCGGTTATTGAAAATATTATGTCAGCCAGTGATTCTCCAATGGAGGAAATACAGGTTTACCAGCCTGAATTAAATGAGCTCCAGACTATACTTGAGTCAATTAAATCAATGAATTGGCCCCTGATAATTTTTTCATTCCTGATATATTTCCTTGGTGGGTACTTTTTATATGCATCTCTATTTGCAGCAGTAGGTTCAGCGGTAGATAATGAAACAGATACACAGCAATTCATGATACCTATAACTATTCCTTTGTTACTGGGATTGTTTATTTCTATGGGAGCTTTTCAAAATCCTGATAGTTCACTGGTTTTTTGGAGTTCTTTTATTCCATTTACTTCACCTATGGTTATGATGGCGCGGATCCCATTTGGTGTTCCGGCCTGGCAAATTGCTGTTTCTATGATTATCTTAATTCTAACTTTCATAGGTACAGCATGGCTGGCTGCAAAAATTTATAGAACCGGGATTTTAATGTACGGTAAAAAACCTACCTACAAAGAAATGATAAAATGGCTAAGGTATTAGACTCTGGAGTTGAGTTTACTACTTTAATAATTTTCATATTTCTATACCTTAAAATTAGATCATGGCAAAAATACTTGTAATTGATGATGAGAAAAGTATCCGAAATTCATTGAAGGATGTTTTGGAATATGAGAAACATGAGGTTGATCTGGCAGAAGATGGGATGGAAGGGCTTGAGTTATTCCAAGCCAAGAAATATGATATTGTATTGAGTGATATCAAAATGCCCAAAATGGATGGCATGGAAGTTCTGGATGAACTCCTGAAGCTTTCTGATGATATATCAGTGATTATGATATCTGGCCATGGTACCATTGATACCGCCGTTGAAGCCATTAAAAAGGGGGCTTTTGATTACATAGAAAAGCCTTTAGATCTTAATCGATTACTAATAACTATACGAAATGCTCTGGATAAAACCAGTTTGATTACAGAAACGAAGATCCTGAAGCGAAGAGTTAGTAAAACCTATGATATTGTTGGAGAATCGGATGCCATTGTGAAGGTTAAGGAAATGATTGATCTGGTTGCCCAAACAGATGCCAGAGTATTGATTACGGGAGACAATGGAACCGGTAAGGAGCTTGTAGCCAGATGGCTGCATGAAAAAAGCAACAGGGCTCCTTTGCCTTTTGTTGAGGTTAATTGTGCGGCTATTCCATCGGAGCTAATTGAAAGTGAGCTGTTTGGTCATGAGAAGGGTTCTTTTACCTCAGCCTATAAACAAAGGAAGGGAAAGTTTGAGCAGGCCAATGGGGGTACTCTATTCCTCGATGAAATTGGAGATATGAGCCTGTCAGCGCAAGCAAAAGTACTCAGGGCATTGCAAGAAAATAAAATAAACAGGGTTGGAAGCGATAAAGATATTTCTGTTGATGTAAGAATCATTGCAGCTACAAATAAGAATATTAAAAACGAGATTGAGAGTAATCAGTTTAGGGAAGATCTTTATCATCGTATCAGTGTTATTCTTATTCAGGTTCCTCCTTTAAACGAAAGAACTGATGATATACCTCTTCTTGCAGAGCATTTCAATGCTCAGATTGCCAGCGAATATGGCAGTATGAAGAAGGAGATAGCTCCAGATGCCATAAAGGAATTGCAAAAAATAAATTGGACTGGAAATATCAGAGAGTTTAGAAATGTGCTTGAACGGCTTTTTATACTTACTGATAAGAAAATCACGGGGAAAGATGTGCTTGCCTTTGCACAGCCTATTTCAAAATAGAATTAGAGTCTACTAGTCGTGCTGAGGTGTTTGATGAATTTTTAGTCGATTTCTATAATTAATCTGTTTTTCTTCCCTGAAGGGCACTTTCATAATCGGGCGGGTCAAGTAGTTCCTTGTAATTTTCAGGCCAGTTCTCATCAAGGAAATTTTCCCAGTAGAGACCTTTTGACATGCTGTCCCAATGGATTTGTGAAGTTCGGTATTGACGGGATTGAAAGAGGTTCAAATAAATGAAAAAGCATAAAACCAGAAGGGAAATCACCCTTATATAATTAGTTTTCTTTGATATGAGATTAATAAATGAGGCCAAAGGAATTGAAAGTAGGGCGTAGGTTTCAATTAGAGGTCTTGCTCCAAAACTTCCACCATACCACCAACACCACCAACTAAATATTACATATAGATTCAGTATAAAATATATCAATATAGGCAAGAATAATTCCGGGACTTTTTTCCTAAGAAATGCAAAACCAATTACTGTGAAAATCATAATAGGTGTATAGATCAACCAACCTTTCCTATAGCTGAATAATCCATTTATAATCTCAGGATTGTTAAAGAAGAATCTTTCCTTTCCATAAGAATAATAAATCCACTCGCCAGTACTGAATTTCCAGTATAGGAGTTGAAGAAAAACAATCAGAAATGCAACTATAACTATTGTAATTATCCCGAACTTCTCTTTCCACAATTTCCCCAACTGATCCCTGATAGGTTCCTTTCCATACATTAAGAAGATTATGACGATTAAAGCATTTGTGGGCCTAACAAGTATTATTAGTCCTAAAAACAATCCTAGCAATATAGAATTGTTCCAGTTTGCTTTAGAATACAAGTTTATAGTATAATATAGAAATCCGCTAAAGAGGAAGAAACTATAAACGTGTGACATACCAGGCTCAACAAGCGTATAATAATATAAATTCGTGGCTAGAACAGTTGCCAGTAGGGTAACTGCTACAATTATATCACTAAAATAGCTTAGTAATATTTTTCGAAGAAATAGCAAACCAAGAAATAAATAAAATATA
>RCNF010001240.1_pt1 | contig 13403 bp, 10 predicted proteins | sample 2041311 | NCBI WGS metagenome assembly RCNF01 (sample SAMN09708228, study PRJNA481090) | Marine sediment metagenome, whole genome shotgun sequencing project. | biome: marine sediment; feature: ocean; material: sediment; isolation source: Sewage treatment plant 2 marine sediment (STP2) ... | reverse complement strand
CCGCCGCTCCTCCTGGGCATCGCAGGTCGCCGGGCGGACGGCTGGTACGCGGTCTCGCAGCTGACGGTGGAGTGACGCCGAGCAGCCCCCCGCCGGCCGACTCCCAGAACCAGCGTCCGAAATGAAAAGGCTGCCTTCGACTGGCTCCGGCCGCGTGCCTATTTGGGACGGCAAGGCACGGAGGCGTTCGCTTGTGAAACGTCACCCCTCCGAATCCCAGTCCTGCCACCTGGCCCGGTTTTCGCATAGCACTGGGGTGCAGCTGGGGTTTCAATTTCGAGGCCTTACACAGAAGGACAAAGATGAGTGGGATCTTTTGTGCCACGGCACATGAAGACGTGATCCCCTGGGTCATGGGGGGCCTGGCCGACCTCGAAGATTGGGGCTTCGACTCGGCTGGCTTGGGGGTATTGACCGACCATCAAATTCAGCGGCGCAGAGCCAAGGGGCCTCTGTCGTCGTTGGCGGCGCTGCTCGTCAGCGAGCCGCTCGCCTCGACGACCGCCATCGGCCACACGCGCCAGGCAACGCACGGTGAACCCGTTCGGTACAACGCGCAGCCGCACGCGAGCTCGAGAGTCGCCGTCGTTCACAACGGCGTCATCGAAAACCATGCAGAGCTACGGGCCGAGCTCGAGCGCGAAGGCACTCAGTTTCGCAGCGACACGGACAGTGAGGTAGTCGTCTGGTTGCTCGATCGAGAGCTGGCCAAGCGCGCCCATCCCATGGCGGCGTTGCGCAATGTTCTGCCGCGGCTGCAGGGCTCCTATGCGCTCGGGCTGATCTGCACGCAGCATGACGACCGCGTGTATGCGTCGCGTAGGGGGAGTCCGCTTGCCGTGGGGCGTGGGGATGGGACTTCCTGGCTGGCTTCTGACGAAGCCGCGCTGGAACGAGTGGCCCATGAAACCGCGCCCCTCGAGGACGGACAGATCGCCGAGCTCGGCCCCGGGCATGTGCGCATCTTCGATTCGGAGCTCGAGGAGATCGCCCCCCGATGGACTCAAATCGAGAGCTTGGGCAGCCTGCGGGAAAGCGGCGAGCGCGAAATCCTCGAGCACGTCACCCACATCGAGATCGCCGAGCAGCCCGCGATCCTAGGACACACGCTGGGCGAGCTCGAACGAGACATGAAGTCCGGCGAGCTCGAGCGCTGGTGCGGGCCTCTTTGGTACGCGGATCGAATCCTCGCGATCGGTTGCGGAACCTCCTATTACGCGGCGTATGCCGCTCGGGCCTGGCTCGAGCAGATCGCTGGTATCCCGGTCGAGCTAGAGCTCGGCTCCGAGCTCGAGACCCGCGAGCCCATCCTGACCGAGGGAACCATGGCGCTCCTGGTTTCGCAATCGGGGGAAAACGCAGACATGCTAGAAGCGCTCGGATACTTGAGGGCGCAAGACGTGCCCACGGTGTCCCTGGTCAACGTGACCTCGAGTGCGATGGCTCGGCAGTCCGATGCCGTGCTCGAGTGCAGGGCAGGTCCCTGTGTTGGAATGGCATCGACCAATGGCCTTGCAGCTCAGCTCTGTGCACTTGCGGCGGCGTCGATTGCCATTCGACAACTCAAGCACCGGGGCGTCGACCAAGACGGCATGCTCGCTTCCCTTCTTGCCGTTCCGGATGCCATGAAGAGCGTTCTGGCGCACGAAGACGACTGTGCCGCAGTGGGCCGCCGAATTGCCGAGGCGGGTCACGGAATCTATCTCGGGCGAGGAGTCAATTGTCCGCTCGCGCTTGCAGGCGCGGTCACGCTGACGGCGCTCTCGGATGCGCGCGCCCAGGGTCTCGCCGCGGGCGAGCTCAAACATCGGCCGCTCGTGTTGACGGAGCATCACACGCCTGTGGTCGTGGTCGCGTCGCACGATGCGACGTTCGAAAAGACCCTATCGGACGTACGCGAGGTCGTCGCGCAAGGCGGAGAGCCCATCTTGGTGGGTGACTCCCAGACCGCGGTCATGGCGCAGCGCGAAGGGTTGGCGTGCATCTCCGCCGGCCACATCGACCCTCTCTGGGCCCCAATTGCGCTGGCGGTCCCGCTTCAGCTGATCGCCCACTACGCCGCGCGTGCCCGAGACCGGCGCTTGGAGCAACCGGGAGACCTGGACAAAACCGCCACTTTCGAGTGAGCCGCGAAGTCGTGAAGATCGCCCAACAGGGTTAGAGCAGTTCGACTTTTCGGCCTCTTCCGTGAGTTTCAGAACGGAACGGCATGATCGTCCGTGTTGCAATTCGGGACACGGGAGCCCACAGTCGCACGCCCCCCTCTTTTCGGCGTCGCCGAAGAGCAAACCCTCGAGGAGTGAATCGGATGGAGTCCCCTGTAGCCAGCCCGCTGGTCGTGTTGGTCGACGGCGATCCGGACCCACGCGCCGCGGCTGCACGCTGGCTCAACGACGCGGGCATGCGCACGGTCGAGTGCCCAGACGCCGAGAGCTTCCTCGAAGGCCTTGATACCAGCTTGCCCGATCTGGTGTGCCTGGATTGCAGCCTAGCCGGGATGAGTGGCCGTCAGGCGCTCGACGCGGTGCGACGGCAGCATCCGGGCGTCCCTGTCCTGATGTTCAGCGTCGAGGCCTCCACGGAGTCTGCCGTCGATGCAATGCAGGGAGGGGCCAGCGACTACCTGAGCAAGCCGATTGACCGAAACAGGCTGCTGTCTTCCGTCCAGCGCGCCCTGCGATATTCACAGGAAGAGCAGCACAGGCACATCGACGACTCCGACGAAGAGGATTCCTACGCCGGCGTGATCGGCCGCTCTCCCGGGATGCGTGAAGTTTTTCGTCAGGTCGATCGCGTGGCGGGCCGCGACATCAGCGTCTCGATTCGCGGCGACAGCGGAACCGGTAAGGAGCTCATCGCCAAGGCCATCCACGAGAACAGCCGTCGTGCGGGCGGCCCCTTCGTTGCGATAAACTGCGCAGCAATCCCTGAGTCCTTGCAGGACTCGGAGCTTTTCGGACATGAGCGGGGCTCGTTTACCGGCGCACACAAGGCTCGGGCCGGCTGCTTTGAACGGGCGGACGGCGGCACGCTTTTTCTCGACGAGGTCGCCGAGCTCTCGCTGGGCGTGCAGGCCAAGCTGCTGCGCGTGCTCCAAGAGCGTTCCTTCGACCGCCTCGGTGGAATTCGCAAGGTTGAAAGCGACTTTCGCCTAATTACCGCCACGCATCGCGCGCTGCGCGACATGGTTGAGGCCAATCGGTTTCGCGCAGACCTCTACTTCCGGATCGTCGTGTTCGAAATCGAGCTTCCCCCGCTCCGGATGCGTGACGGCGATATCCGCCTTTTGGTTCCGAGGCTGCTCGACAACGTGTCCGCCAATCTCGGGGCAGGGCCTAGTCGATTGACCCCGGGAGCAATGGAGGCTCTCGAGCGCTACCCGTATCCGGGAAACGTCCGGGAGCTAGAGAACATCTTGCAGTGCGCCGCGGTGCTCGCCACCGGGGAAGAGATCGATTTTCATGACCTGCCCACGAGGGTTCGGGACCATGACGGCGGTTCAACGCAGCAGCCGAGATGGACCGTATTCCCACCGGACCCCGGGGACGCGGCCTCGCCTGATCCAACGGATCCGATCAAGACCGAGCCCCGAACGCCGAATGAACGGCCGACGCCCAAGTCTCTCGAGGAGCTGCCGTTGACGCTCGAAGACCTGGAGCGCTGGGGTGTGAAACGCGCGCTCCGAGACAAAAACGGCCGGCTCACCGAAGCGGCAAAGGCACTCGGAATCGGTCGAACGACGCTGTATCGGAAGCTCGAGAAGTACGGGCTGCGCTGAGACCTCAGTGCGCGCCCTTTCTGTTGATGATGACCGCGAGCGTCAGGATGATGACCCGCGTCTCCATCGCTAGGTAACTGCGCAGCTGGTAGAGATGCGCGTTGTATGTGAAATCGTAGAGGAGCTTCTCGCGCACGCTGTCGACAGAAGTGTCGTACCCGGTGTGAACCTGGGCCCAGCCCGTGATGCCAGGCTTACACGGCGAGTGTCGATCGTCGTAGCTCGGCAGTTGTAACGAAAGCGTATCGGTGATGGAAGGACGCTCGGGCCGCGGGCCCACCAAGGTCATGTCGCCGCGGAGCACCTGGAAGAGCTGCGGGAGCTCGTCGAGCCGGACCTTGCGTAGGAAGCCGCCCACCGCGGTCACCCGTGGGTCCTTTTTGAGGGCCCAGACGGCCTCCCCGTTGGCCTCCGCATCGACTCGCATCGTTCGGAACTTCCAGATTGCAAAACCGCGGGGCCGACCCAGATAATCCTTTGCGACCCGCTCCTGGCGGTACAAGACCGGACCCGGTGAGGTCAGACGAATGGCCAAAGCGATGAACGGAATCAGAGGCGACGTGAAGAGAATGCCAAGCGCGCTGCCGGCGACGTCGAGAGCCCGCTTGACGATTCTTACCGAGCGCGGGGGAAGGGCGGGGCGATGCAGTGCAAGGACATCGTTCTCGGGGGGGCGACGCCAGCGCGTTCCGTTTGCTCGGAGAGGGAAACGCAGTATTCCCACCCCGCATGCCGAGATCGCGACCAGCGCATGCACGCCCATCGCGAGGCTGCGCGGCAGCGGAAGCCCCGCTCCTCGCCAGAGCATGGCCCCGACGAGCAGGAGGATCAGCGCGTCACCGGCGATCGCCAACGGGACCAAGGTCGCGGCGCTCAAGGCGCGGTAGTTGACCCAGAGCGCCAGGCCTAGAATCCAAACCGGCCCCAGTGTCTTCAGCAGCTTGTGTCCGATGAGGCTCGTAGCGAGTCGCGCATGTCGCGGGCCGAGCAGCGTACGGTTGCGCCAGAGGATCTGAAGATTGCCGTGCGCCATGCGTGCGGTTCTCTCGAAGATTGTCGAGAGGTGAGTCGGAGCCACATCTGGGACCACGATGTCGGAGCGATAGACGATGCGTCCCCCAGCCGCGCGCGCGAGCAACGGCCAAAGCAAGTCATCATGGATGGTATCGGCCGGGACGGTGGCGATCGCATCGCGGCGCATGAGGTAACACGCCCCATGGGCACCGAGGAGCATGTCGCGATCGGCCTCGAGCTCTTTCAAGCGCGTCTCGCGATCCCAGTACGCGCCATCGGCGGTCGCGGTTCCATTCTTACCGATCGAGGCGTACCGAGGCATCGCAACGACGACGCCGGGGTCTGCCAAGTCCTGAACGAGCTCAGACACGGTATTTTCAGGCAGGTTCGCGCCGACATCGGTGAACAAGATCAGCTCGCCTTGGGCCTGCGCGAGGAGGTAGTTCAGCGCAGCGAGCTTGCCCCCTCGCTCTGGAAGCTCGAAGACGCGTACGCCCGAGTCTTCGTACGCCCGTGCAACGTCCGCCGTATGGTCGTCGGAGCCGTCCGACGCGACCAGGATCTCGATGTGCTCGCGCGGATAGGTCAATGCGAGGGTGTTTCGCAGCTTCTGGCCTAACCGGGCAGCCTCGTTGTGCGCTGGGATCAACACACTGACCTTGGGCAAGCGTTCGGCCCTCTGAACCAGGCTTCGCTCTTTCGGGCGAAACCCGTACCGCACGAGGAGCGGATAGAGCAGGTACGGTGAGACCAGCCCTAGAAACAGGAACGTTATGATGAGTATGTCCATCTCAGTTGGCATGCGAACGCCTAGATTTACTTCGACTCAAACGGGGTGCGGTTCGCCTATGCAACCTGCAGACCAAATTGCCAGCTCAGATATTCACCGGGATCCGATACATCATTTCAGCCAGTCGTCCACGGATGGTTTGATCTGAAACAACGGCCGTCCTGCATTTACCGAAGTGAAACGCGTGGGACTGGAATCTCCGCGGAGGTCAGTGTCATCTTGCGACCTCACGGTAGTGTCGCGTCGTCAGCTCGGCCCAGCGTTCGGGCGCATGCCGCGCGCGAACCTCGGCACCGCGGCGGCGGGCGCCGTTCCGAAGCGTTTCGGTCTGCGAGGGTAGGGCTTCGAGCGCCTTGGACCAGGCGTCTACGTCGCCCGGCGGAATGAGCATGGCTGTTTCGCCCTCCCACACGGCTTCCGGGACGCCGCCGACTCGGCTGGCGAGCACCGGAACCTCGCAAGAGGCTGCCTCCAAGACCGCGAGGGGCAGCCCTTCGCGAAGGGAAGGCAGGACCAGCGCCTGGGCCTCGGCCAGCAGTGCGGGGATGTCCGACCGCACGCCCAGCCAACGCACCCTGCCATCGAGCCCTAGGCTCGTCGAGAGCGCCTTCCACTTGCCGGCGCAGGGCCCGTCGCCTGCAACGTTCAGCATGAGCTGCTTCGGAGCGCGTGCCGTTGCGAGCGCTCGGAGAAGCACGTCGAGCCCTTTTTCTTCGCTGAGCCGGCCCACAAACAGAAGTGCGCCTTCGGACGGAGCTGGCTCTAGGCCGGCGCTCGGCGCGGGGAGCGAGACCGGGTTCGGCACGGTTCTGAGCGTTGCGCGTCTCACGCCTGCGGCGACCAGCGACTCGGTCGTCGCGTTCGACACTGAAAACACGCAGTCGACGCGTCGATACAGCGTACGCGCAAGACGCTCGTAGAATCGCGCCAATGGATCGTGACCGGTTTCGCCGTGGTGCGTGACCACCAGGGCCAGCGTTGGGTTCCGGGCGAGCATGGCGTAGACGAGCGCCTTGTACCCATGCGCATGGACGACCTCCGCTCGCTGCGCCTTGAGCGCCGCGCGGAGTTTCATGACGGCGCCCGGATCGAGGCGGCCGCGGACCCCCAGAGGTTCCACCGGGATGGCCCTCGCACGCGCCGCTTCCAGAAACTTCTCGCCATACTCGGGGCAGCGTTTTTCCACGATGACCACAAGGGATAGCTCGTGTCCGCTTGCGATCAGAGCGGCGCACCCCTGCAAGACGACGTTCTCTGCGCCCGCCATGAGCCCCGGCGCGATGATGTGGCTCAGGCGCACGGCGCGGATTCCACGTCGACGCGGGCAAACGGCCTTTTCGCGACCTTGCGGTAAAGCTCGACGTACCGATCGACCATCTGGTCGATGCTGTATTGTGCGTGAATTCGCGACTTTCCGACGCGGCCGATCTCGTTCGCGCGCTCGGGCTGAGCGGCGAGTGAGCGCAGCGCGCTGGCCAGGACCCGGGGTGCTTGCGGCGGCACGAGTATCCCCGCCCCATCCGCGATCAGCTCTCCGACGCCCCCGACATCGGTTGCAACCACCGGGATGCCAAATGACATCGCTTCGAGCAGGCACAGCGGCAGACCCTCGCGCGTACTGTTCAGGACGCAGACGTCCAGCGCCGCGTAGAAGTGGTTCATGTCCTCGACCGAGCCCAACCACCGCACGTGTTCGCCAACGCCCGCGCGCGTTGCCTCCGAGCGAAGCCCGTCGGCGAGGGGGCCATCGCCGGCGCATGCGAGAAGCGAACGGGGCTCGTCCCTGAGTAGCTGGGAAAATGCTTCGAGGAGGCCGGCGTGATTCTTCTCGGGCGACAAGCGGGCCGCACAGCCCACCACGAAGCGGTCTTGTTCTGCGCCCAGCAGAGCGCGCCCTCGGGCACGCATCGAAGGCTCGATCGAGGGAAGCGGAACCCCGTTCGTGATGACACTGCACCGACCTGGGAATCGTGTCCGGAACTCGGAAATCTCTGGTGTAACGGCGACCACTTCGGCGAGCGGTGACATCATCGCCCCCACCAGCTTCCGTCGGGTCGTGTCGTAAAGCTCGTGGGAGTGCTCGGTGTGAATCCGGCCGCATCCGGCGAGGACGGCCGCAGGCGCTCCGTAGACGAACGGGCCCAAATGGTGGGTGTGCAGCACGTCGATCTGCTCCCGGCGAAGCACAGAGCGGATCCGCCAGATCAGCCTTGGGTGCAGGCCCGGTCCGCCGTCGAGCATCTGGGTTTGAACACCCTGCTCCTCGAGCGAGTCTCGAATCGGGCCGTCTCCGAGGTAAGCGATGACCAGGGTCTCGACGCCTCGCGATTTCGACGCAACGCTGAGCCGCTCGACCATGCGCTCGAGTCCGCCGATCGCGAAATACTGCATCAGATGGGCGACACGCAGAGGCCGGCGCGACTTCGGGTACTTGTTCAAGCAGGACTCCGGGAACAATCGACTTCAGGAAACGATATACGAAGCAAGGATTGAGCCAGGGAGAAAGGCGCTGAGAGTGTGCCGAATCGGCACGGCACGGCGTTGGTGCGTTTCATAACGAAACGCAACTTGTCCCCAAGCGGAGAAGGCAGCCGAATTCGCCCATTCTCCGTGCGTTCGAGCCGCATCTTGCGTTCGGATCCGATCTTGCTTACGGAGGATGGAGTGAGCAGGTCCCCCCAATTGCTACGCGCGGAGCACCGCCTCGTCGCACGTGCGTTTGACGCCGCGCAGGCGGCCAACGCCAGGCGCATTCTCTTGGTTTCCGCGCGGACGGGAGATGGCAAGTCCCATTTCGCTCGGTGCGTCCAACGGCACGCGAGCGCAGTGACGGACGAGCCATTTGAGGTTCGGCCCTTCGGCCCCCCGCAGCCTCGCTCCGAGAGCGCCAATGGATATGTCTGGGTGGATGGCGTGGCCTTGCTCGAAGGGGACGGCGCGGCGGTGCTCGCTCCCTCCGTTCGAGCTTCTGTGGACGGCGCGCTGCTCGTTGCTCGTGGGATGGGCACGACCCGGGCGGAGGTGGCCGATTGCGCAGCGCAGCTCCGCACCCTCGGCATGCGAGTGCTCGGTGGCATCTGGAACGACTCCGACTGTCCGCCACCTGCAGAAGCTCTGCGGACCATCCGAGCGGGTCTTCGGACTTGGCCGCCCCGGCTTCCTCCCGGTGTCTTCAAGCGACAGTTCCGTTGGTGGTCATGAAGAACTCGCTGCGAGAGCTCAACTCGGATTCGCTGTTTCAGCTGGTCGTGCGGCGCTGGGACCTCCTTTTGCTGATTCCGCTGCTCACCCTGTTGGCCGCCGGGCTCGCCTGGCAGATCTCCCCCGATCGCTATCAGTCGACCGCGCGGCTGCTCATTCAAGACCAGCAAACGATCAACCCTTTTCAGAAAGACTTGTTGCAAGAGTGGTCGGCGAAGCAGCGCATGCCGCTGGTCGACAGCATTTTCCAAAGCCACGGCACGTCGGAGCAGGTGCTTCGGAAACTAGGACGACTGGACGATGCGGCGACGCCGGAAGAAGTGAACGTGGCGGTGGAGGGTTTCCAGGATTCGTTTCAGGTCCTTGGTCTTGGGGGTGAGCTCGTCCTTCTCAAGGTCGACGGAAAGACCCCAGTCGAGGCGTACGAAGCGAACACGGAGCTCATTCGGGTTTTCACCGAGCAGATTCTGCGCCCGCAGCGGGAGACGGTTCGGGCATCCGCAGCGTTTTTCGAGGACCAGCTCGAGCGGTTTCGCGGCGAAACCAGCAACATCGAGCCGAGCGTAGCCCAGTTACCGGAGGCATCAGAGACGAGGCTGAGCGGAAAACTCAGCGTCCGTAGAGCCCTGGCGCAAGCCGAGGTTCGTCTCGCCGCGGCGGAGCAGAAGGTCAAGGCATCCGAGGCACAGCTCAAGCAACAGGCCCCCGGAAAGAAGGTAAGAAGTAGTCAGCTCAGGAGGGAACTGACGAAGGCACGCGGCGACCTGATCGTTATCAAGTACCGCTACGGGAATACCCATCCAGACCTTGTGGCAGCCAAGCAGCGAGTTCGCTCGCTGCAGCAGGCGGTCAACAGCGAGCGCAAGGACAGCGACGAAACCTCCGGCGAAACGGGGGAGCCCCAGGTGGACGAATCCGGGGCGGGTCCAAAGTCAGAACTGAGCGCGGACGCGAAGCATCAGGCTCTGCTGATGGAGCTCAAGGAAGCGTCGGCCGAAGAAGAGCTCCTCCGTCAGCGTTTGGTGACCGAAGAGCTGTCGATGTTCGCCGAGGGCGGCCAGGTCTGGACCGTCGAGGAGCCGGTGATGCCCACCCGCTCGCTCACTCCGCCACTCTGGATCGTGCTTCTCGGCGCGCTCTTCGCGGGCCTGGTTCTCGCGCTGCTCGCGGTGGCGCTCTCTTCCGCGTTCGATGATTCGCTTCGCGGTGAGAGGGAGCTCGCCGAGGCCCTCGGGGCCCCCTCCCTCGGCAGGATGCCCCGAGGAGAAGCGTAGGTGCGCAGCACAGCCCTGCTCGGGGGCCTTGCGGTTGCCGTCGGGGCTTCGGCCGCCGCGCTGCATCCCATGGCCGCCCTCGGGTTGGTGCTCGGTGTCGCCGCGATCGTCTGGATTCTTTCGAACGCGCTCAACGCAACGCTTGCATTCATCGTGGTCCTCGTCCTCCGGCCCGCGGATCACTTCCCCGCGCTCGCGACGATGCAACCGGCCAAGCTCATCGCGGTGGTCGCCATCCTTTCGTTGGTGGTCACCAAGCTGTTTCACAGCGACATGCGGCTGTCACGCGCGCCGCAGGGGAAGTGGATGCTCGCCCTCGCCGGAGGCGTCCTGCTTTCGTCGATCATGAGCACCCACCCCTCGGCTAGCCTCGAGCTCTTCGCCGACGTCTTCATCAAGATGTTGATCATGTACGGGCTCCTGGTGCACCTGGTCGCCACCAAGCCGCAGGCGGTCAGGCTCCACATCGCGCTCGGGCTGTGTACGGTCGGGCTGGCGCTCCTCGCGGTCTATGTGCGGGCCTCGGGTCTGGCGACGGTGGAAGGGAACCGAGCCGCAATCGTCGGCCTGTTGAGTGACCCGAACGACCTCGCTCTGATCTTGGTGGTCTACGTCCCTCTCTTTGCGGAGCTCGCGTTGGGGACCCGCGGTCTCCAACGCCTGGGTTCTGTAATGCTCCTCACAATTTTGGTCGCTGGGATCATGGCCACTGTGTCGCGCGGCGGCGTGCTTGGCCTCATGGCCGCGATGGCGTTCACATTTTACGACCGGGGCAGCCTCAGCCTTCGGTTTCTGCTCGCCCCTACACTCGCCGCGTTGATGGCCGGGATGCTGGTTTTTGCGGGGCTAAATGATAGGTCGAGTGGTGCGTACAAGCATGGCGAGATCGACGCGTCCGCGCAGGGGCGACTCGACATTTGGGCGTCGGGGCTCCGTATGGCGGTCCGCAACCCAGTCACTGGCGTGGGTTTCGGTCAGTTCCCAGACAACCACCTGCTCTACAACAACAATCCCGCCCAATGGGACCCCCGTGACGCGCACAACTCGTTCATCAAAGCTGCCGCGGAGACCGGGCTCGTGGGTTTCATTCCGTTCATGGCGCTGGTCATCCTCACTTTTCGGGTCGCGTACCGACGCCGAAAGGCTGAAGTGCCGGAGGACAACCCTTTAGAGCGAGCGGTCCGTCGTTCCGTGTTTCCATCCATGATGGGGTTCTGCGTTGCAGCGTTCTTCTTGTCGCAGTGTTGGAGCTGGTTCCTCTTCATTTTGTTTGCGGAGTCGGCGACCCTATACGAAATCTGGAAACCCGAGCCAGAACAAACCTCTAGCAACGGAGATGTTGGCACGATGCGTGCTTATATAAATCCATGATGAAGATGTCAGCAGATACCAGCGACCGACTTTGGATCGAGCTCGACGGAGACTTTTGGGGTACCGACGCCCTGTCTCTGGCTGAGCGACTTCCCCTTTCGGAGTTGGCCGGTGCGAAGTTGGTCGTGCTTTCTCTAGGCAAGGTGCGGCGAATCGACGAGGCCGGCCTGGCGATGCTCGTGCGACTTTACTCACACCTGCGAGTCCGCGGCAGCCGTCTCCAACTCGTCGACGTACCCGTCGCGGTTCAGCAGTTGTTGGAGCGCATCGGGTTCAGCCGGCTCGTGTCCTGCGAGAGCGGCGCAGGTCGTGAGCTAGCTCGCCATACCATTGAACTGGGCGCACGGCTCGAGGCCTAGGGAGCAGCGCGCGGCGTGGCAAAGGGATGGGTGATGCAAGAGTTTACGGCGAGGCAAGAGCGCGAACGCGATTTCTATAGCGAGTACGCGCAACAGCATGAGCACGCCGAGGTCTCATTCGAACCGGTTCTGGGTCGCGAGAAGCGCCCATGGAATCCGTACTGGCGCGTCTATCAGGTGGTTCAGGATGCGTATCGAGGTTCCTCGCAGCGGCTCTTGGACTTCGGCTGCGGCTGGGGAGACGCTTCCATGTGCTACGCGCACATCGGTTTTCAGGTATCAGGCTTCGATGTCTGCGAGGAGAACGTCTTTGAATGTCGCCGCAGGGCGGAGCGATATGGATTCAGCGGCAGCACCGACTTCTCCGTCCAAGCTGCCGAAAACCTCGGCTACCCGGATGAGTCCTTCGACGTCGTTGCCGGGCTCGACATCTTGCATCACGTCGAGGTCGAGCCAGCTCTGCGCGAGGCGCGTCGCGTCCTCAAGCCGGGGGGCATCGCCGTCTTCCACGAGTTCGTTGAAGTGCCGGGATTCGACGCCTTGCGACACTCGCCGCTCGTGACCTGGCTGGTTTCGAACAAGCCTTCGCTCGAAGAGCACCGTACGGAGGATGAAGAGAAACTGAGTCGCGAGCAGGTGAAGATCGTGCAGTCGGTGTTTCCCGAGTCCGAGTTGATCCGGTTCAACCTGTTCACTCGATTTCGCAGGTTCCTGCCGAATCGACATCCCGAGCGGCCGAGTAGGACCGAACAGCTCGACCAACTCGTCTTTCGTGCCCTGCCGTTTACGAAGACTTTCGGCGGTGACGTCGTGATGGTCTTGCACAAGTGACAGTTCATCTCGATGGCTAGAGTGTCTGTCATCGTCCCGCTTCACAACAAGCGTGGGACAATCTTGCGGACCTTGACCTCGATCCAGCAGCAAACGCTGAAGGACTTCGAGGTCGTGATCGTCGATGACGGCTCGACGGACGGGGGAGAACTGCTGGCGGCCGGCTTCACGGATGAGCGCTTTCGTACCATCGCTCAAGTCAACGCTGGGCCTGGAGCCGCGCGGAACGCCGGCGCTAGAGTCGCAAAGTCGGATTTATTGGCGTTCTTGGATGCCGACGACGAGTGGATGCCGGACTTCCTCGAGGACATGGTCGCCTTGCTCGATGAGTCGAAGGCGGCGCAGGCCGCGACCTCTGGATACTACGAGTACCCAGCCGGCAAATCCTCCGAAGACCTCTGGCGGTCGAGGGGGCTGCGCGATGGGGTCATTGAAGTGACCGCCCGGACCTCAGTCACCGAGTTCCTCTACTTGCTCCGATTCATGGCCCCTTGGTCAACGCTCATCCGACGCGCGGAGTTCATGCGACTGAAAGGGTTTCACGACAGGACCCGGTCGCTCTACGGCGAAGATACTTGCCTGTGGATGAAGTTACTGACGAATGCGCCAGTGGCTATCGACCTGAAGCCCAGGGTGAAGTTCCACCGAGAGAGCTCGGGCCTCAGCGGAAACACCTCGGGCGCCCGGCCGATTGAGCCTTTCCTCGTCGACCCAGAAGAGGTGCTCTCGCGGGTGTTCGAAGATGTGTCCGGTTATGATGATATGGTTATCCTGCGCGAGATTGA
>RCNF010001238.1_pt1 | contig 13414 bp, 14 predicted proteins | sample 2041311 | NCBI WGS metagenome assembly RCNF01 (sample SAMN09708228, study PRJNA481090) | Marine sediment metagenome, whole genome shotgun sequencing project. | biome: marine sediment; feature: ocean; material: sediment; isolation source: Sewage treatment plant 2 marine sediment (STP2) ... | reverse complement strand
TAAATGAGGAATTTTGTTCAATCTCTGCGTTATGCTCAAAAAATAATCCTCGAAATATCAACTATATGCCTGCGGTTATTTTTTTCGCATGCCCCTCCGGGGCGTAGGCCCTACGGGCCGGAGGCTTGATCTTGAACAAAATTCCTCATTTATGGATGGACACTCAGTAGAATCCTGGCACAAAGGACCATAGTTTTTCAGGGCAAAATAAACTCCTTATAGATTTCTACAGGATGTTTAACAATGATATTATCACCGGATTTTGACAGCATATCTGAAATCTGAAGCATACAGGCCGGACATCCGGTTGCAACAACGTGGCATCCGGACGCCTTGATGTCGTCCAGTTTTAATTTTCCGATCTTCGCCGAAAGTTCATAATACTGGAGATTAAAACTTCCTCCCAGTCCGCAACATCTGTCAGATTCAGGCATTTCTTTAAGCCGATATTTCGGGTTGGCTTTTATAAGAGATCTGGGTTCGGCAAATACTCCTAGCGTTTTTTTAAGGTGGCAAGGATCATGATAGGTTACATTAACGGGATCCATATAATCATCTAATTTAACATTTTCCAGCCCTATCTTTGATACCAGGAATTGATTGATGTCCATGGTTTTTCGAGCAATTTTTTCGACCCTGGTCCTAACATAACCTGAACCTTTATCAGCCATCATAGGCCATATTTCCTTAATCGTCGACGTGCAAGTAGCACAGGAGGTAATCAGGTAATCAAATTTTTCGGCATCGAATATTTCAAGGTTATGACGCACAAGACTGTTGAAGGTTACAGCGTCTCCTGAAGATATTGCAGGGATTCCGCAGCAGCCCTGTCCCCCAGGCATAAATATTCCCACACCATGATGGTTTAAAACATCAATAACATCTCGGGCGATGTCAGGAAAGATTTTATCGATAAGGCACCCCACATAAAGGGCTACTTTGATGCCGGAACGGCCAGGGTCTGTATTTAAATATGGAATCATGCGGTGGAACGGTACCGGGGCAAGTCGTTTGAAATGACGGTTACTAAGCAATGGTGAAACAAACCGGGCGCAGGATGTTCCAATACGCTCGCTTGCCGGTCGCATAAAGATTTTCTGAAATTTAGAACCCCACTCTAGCATGCTGTCAAAGATCTCGGGTTTTGACAACACCCCCCTCAAAATCACCTTTTTCGCTTGAGAAAGACCCATGAAGCCGGTGAGTATCACACGCGCCTTAATGAAAATTTCCATAACACTCACGCCGCTGGGGCAATTTGCGGCACATGATCCACACAAAAGACACTTGTTAAGACGTTCCTGCACACCCCTCGGATCTTTAAACAGTTCCTGCACAAGCCCCTCTAATAGTGCAAGTTTTCCGCGGGCCACATCTGATTCAAGACCGGTTTCTGCAAAAAGGGGACAAACCGCCTGGCACATGCCGCACCGCATGCAGACCCCAAGCTGATCATCAAGTTCCTGCATGAGTCTTGTTAACTCTTTTATACTCGACATGGTCAGCCTCCATGATGTGTCATGTGTAACTTGATAGTGCGGCTATTTTTTTTGCTCCTGTTTGCCTGATAAAGAAGAAAACTGATCGAAAAAGGATTTGAAAGGGGTAATACCGCCCATGGTTTTCTGGGCCTGATTAGAAAAATCCGACCCCAGATCAAGCCACTGCTTGAATTGGTCGTCAACAGCATGCTTATGGGCAAGGTATGTCTGAATCATTTTTTGAAGGTATTTCTCGAAAAATTCTCCCAGTACATTATCACCGTATTGAATGATCATGTGAAGAACCGGTACCGGCAAAAGAATGTTTCTGTTTTTTGCTTCTTCCAGAACAATCTGGGTGAGAATAGAGGCGGTTACGTCCTCTTTGGTTTTTGCATCAATGACTTCCACCTGACGGCCCTGTCTGATTAGATCCGCCACCTGATTGAGCGTAACATATGCGCTTTTTTCCATGTCATACAATCGTCTGTTGACATATTTTTTTAGTTTTACTTTGTCAGACATCAGTTTTTCCTTTTTCTGAAAATAAATTTCACAAACCCAACCCGGAATCAAAAAAGATCGGTTTTGTTTTTACCACGAAGATCACGAAGGAAAAGAAGAATAAAATATATAACCTTCGTGTTCTTCGTGTACTTCGTGGTGTGATCAAACTTTTTTTGCCATAAAAAGAACAAAATTTATAATTTAGGTGCCAACTTGTGCTGTATTGCAACATAATGACTGTTTTTTAGATATCATTTTATATTATAATTTTTATATATATGTCAATTTTAAATATAATTAAAGATAGTTATTAGCTTATGTTTAAACAGGTCCAAATTTAGCAGAAAATTTGTTGCGATGCAACATTTTTTTCTTGACAAATAAAAATAGAAGATTATTATATAAACATCAACGGCGTAAGAAGCCAAAAATAATTTAACAGGAGGGATTATTAACATGGATTCATCAAAAATTGCAAAGCAAATGATCGATTTTCAGAAAACAACGTTTGACAACACCTTCAATGCAATGGCTTTGCTTCAGGAGCAGGCCGAAAGTATGGCCAGCACGATCCTGGATCAGGCAACATGGATGCCCGAAGAAGGAAGAAAGGCCGTCAATGATTGGTTGAATGCCTACAAAAAAGGGCGTGAGGATTTCAAGAAGGGCGTGGATGAAAACTTTACAAAAGTAGAAGATTTTTTTAACACATTCGATAAGGGAACAAAAACTAAAAAATAAGGAAAGGAGATAATGTAATGGAACAATTTCAAATTTTTAAGCAGATGACTCAATTCAATAAAACTGCCTTTGACAACAGCTATAACACAATGACCATGTCTAGGGAGCAAAACGAAAAAATGGCAGCCTCTCTTTTAGATCAAGCAACATGGATGCCCGAGGAGGGAAAAAAAGCCATAAGTGGGTGGATGAAAAGCTATAAAAAAGGTTGTGAGGATTTCAAAAAAATAATTGAGCAAAATTATAATAATGTAGAAAAATGTTTTACCGGTTTTAGCAAATAAAGCCAAACTTTGTGTGTGGCTCATGGCTTTAGCCCGTAGGAAATCTGGGTTATGGCTATGAGCCACATAAGTTCTTGAGTTGTGGGGGGTAAACAAATATGGTTAAGGTGAAGAACAACCCGAATGATCCTGATTTTCTGAGCAATATATTTCGCAAAAACACTTCTGCATTCTCTCACCTCATTAGTGCCTCACAAAATTATCTGAGCGCTATGTCCAAGTACGCAAATGATTTTATGATTCCCTATCTAATTGCTACAAGCTATTTCAATGAAGTGGAAAAACAGAGACTTTGGAGTAATACGCCATTGGAGACCGTTCAATCTTATATGGAACTTTTGAGTTTTAACCTTGACCTTATGGGCAAAGGTATTCACGGCAGCATGCAAGCGATGGCGAGTTCCGGAAATATGGAAATGGAAAATGCCATTGCCGCTATGTTCAACACGCTTCTTTGTGCAGATGGTGAAGATGTCGAATCTTTTTTAGCACGCCAGACAAAAATGATGGATGTTATGGCCAACAGGTATCCACAGGCTATCCAGGACATTGAACCCGAATATGGATTTCACTTTGAGCGGGATGACACGATCAAGGTTTCCGAAACAGACCGGTTTATTCTTTATCAGGTCCTTCCGACGGATAAAAAGGTTAAAGTCAAGAAAAATGGCAAACCGGTCCTAATTCTGCCCCCTTATGTTCTGGGAGCCAATATTCTGGCCTTTTTGCCCTATGAAAATAAGAGTTACACCCATTGTTTTGCAAATCAAGGGATTCCCACCTATATTAGAATCCTCAAGGATATCAACACTACTGAAGCGCTTCAGGTAATGACCGGTGAAGATGATGCCCTTGATACCCGCTTGTTCTGTGAAAAAATAAAAAAAACACATGGAAAACCAGTAACCTTGAACGGCTATTGTCAGGGCGGTTTTTTTGCCGTTTGCAATCTTCTTTCCGGTAAGCTGGACGGGCTGGTTGATGCACTTATCACCTGCGTAGCTCCCATAGATGGAACCAAAAGCAGGGGGCTGGCGAAATTTTTTAATAGACTGCCCCAGCGATTTTATGATCTGGCTTACGGAACCAAAACCTTGCCCAATGGAAACAAAGTTGTGGACGGCAAACTTATGGGATGGATCTATAAGCTCAAAAGCATAGAGGACGAATCACCGGTTGCTACGTTTTATAGAGATTTGATGATGTTCGGCCGACAGGGAGGTGAAGATGTGAAAATAAGCAAGACTGCGGCTGCAATTAATTACTGGATGAGCAATGAGCGTAATGATCTTCCCATAGAGATTACCCATATGAGTTTTACTTCCTATAACATCCCGATCACCAAAAACGGAACGCTTCCGGTAACGCTTTTTGGAAAAAAACTTAATTTTAAACGATTGCAGGAAAAGGGAATTAAATGGCTTATCTGCTATGGCGAAAGTGATGATCTGGTGGAGAAAGAAACGGCCCTTGCACCTCTTGATTATATCGATGTTGAAGTGACTCCTTTCCCCAAAGGTCATGTGGCCATAGCAACTTCCTGGTCAAATCCAAAGTCCGCCTGTGCGCTTCATACCCGTTTTGGCGACAAAAACTATCGTGGACCAGTACGTTTTCAGCTGGATTTAGAAGACAGCTTGTAAGGAGAAAAATCTTATGAATAGATATTTTGACGAATTCTGGAAAAATCAATTTATTAACGTAGATAAAGGACAAAAACAGATGGAAGATATGACAAAATTGATCATGCAAGGGCTAAGTGGTTTTGAGGAAGTTCCAGATATGTTCGGAAAGTTTTACAGTATGGATTTCTGGTCTAAAGAGACTCAAGAGTATATAAAAGCTTGGGAAATGACAACGGAAGACTTTCAGAAGTTCTTTAAGTATTACCTGGACCTGATGGGTTTGGTGCCCAAGGATGAGTATCTGGAATTAGCAAATAAATACAACAACATGGATAAAAGTGTTACTGATAGGATAAAAGAGATATCTAAACAGGTGAAAATAGTTGCTGATCAAGAGAAGATGATCACAGACCAGAAAAAGGAAATTGTTGAACAAAAAAAGCTGCTTGCTGATCAGAAAAAAGAAATATCTAAACAAAAGACGCTGTTTGTTGATCAGAAAAAGCTTATTGCAGACCTAAAAAAAGAGATCTCCTATCAGAAGAAGATGGCCGCCAATCAAAAAAAGCGGGTTGCCGACTCGAAAAAAGAGATTGCCGATCAGATAAAATCTATAAAACGACTTCAAAGCCGGGCAAGCGGTTAAAATGGCTCCTGAACAGGGAGGGATGACGGCAGATTTCACATTCCCGTCTCTGTTGTCAGGTGTGTGAGGAGAAAAATTTCATGGACAGACATTTTTTGGAATTTTGGGGAAATTTTCTGATCAATGCCGCAAAAGGTCAGAAACAACTGGAAGACATGTCAAAATGGATGCAACAGGACTTTGAAGGTTTTGATGAACTGACGGGTATGTTCAATAAATTCTATGGCCTGGAACATATGGAGAAAGACACTCCAGTCTATACGGAAACCTGGAAAGAGGCATCAGAAAGTTTCCAAAAGTCCTTTAAAGAATATTTGCGTCTGATGGGTGTTGTGCCAAAAAACGAGCATCTAACTCTGGTCAAAAAATATGAGGAACTCAAAGAAAAAGTTGCCGCCCATGAAGAAACCATAATACACTTGCGGATGCTTTTAGAAGAAAAAAAGGCTGAAACACAGGGGGAATTGGTTCAAGGATTTCAAGAAATAATAGAAAAGCAGAGCGAACAGTTTCAGGAAACAATGGAAACGTTTGATAGATTCTTTAAAAAAGACAAAAACAAAAAGTAATAATAGAAGGAGAAAAGGAAAATGCTTGAAATCAAAGAATCTGTTGCCGTTATTACCGGTGGCGGTGGCGGCATCGGTCTGGCAGTGGCCAAATACTGGGTGCAAAACGGCGGTAAAGTGGTTATCGCGGATGTGGCTGAAAAATTTCTGGAGAAAGCCGAAGCTGAAATTAAAGCTTTAAATGGTGAAGTTGCTTCAGTGGTCTGTAATGTTACCAATGAAGATGATTGTGCCAGACTGGCTGATACCGCAATTGAAAAGTTTGGTCAGATCAATCTGGTTGCCCCTTTTGCCGGGATTATTAAAGATGGACTGATGCTGTCCACGGACAGAGAAACCGGAAAAGTTAACAGAAAAATGTCCCTGGAGCAATTTCAAACGGTCATTGATATCAATCTGACCGGTGTGTTTTTAACCGTACGGGAATGCGTTGAACGCATGATCAATCATAACTGCAAGGGATTGATCTGTCTGGTATCTTCCACCGGTTCTCTGGGAACGGCAGGCCAGATCAATTATTCCTCCAGTAAGGCTGCTATGTCGGTTATGCCAAAAGTGATCACAGCTGAGTTTTTCCGGCGCGGCCTGGCAGACAAGATCCGCTGCGTGGCCATTGCGCCGGGCTATGTTGGAACTCCCATGGTAAAAGGAATGAGTCAGAAAGTCCTGGATAAGATTATAGAACAGGTACCCATCGGACGTCTGGTTGAGCCGGAAGAAGTGGCTGCTTTTGTTGGAGATATCTATCGCAATGAGGCCCTGGCCGGAGATGTCTTTTATATCCACGGCGGACTGCGTCTGGGATCCAAGGGATAGGCGAATAATTGAATATTTTCGATTGAAGATTGCCCTGGTGTGACTTAATCATCAATATCAAAATGGTGGAGCGAAACGACTGCCTTAAATATTCAATTGTCAATCCGTTAGCGCGAGATGTTCTTGACCATCAAGACCAGGTCTTGATAATTTTCCTTGAGATCCTTGATAAAATCTTTGAGAACAGCAGCCTCCTGGAACCCCAGTTTTTCAAACAGAAAATAAGCTTCATCCAGAGCCGGTGCTAACTCGGCTGTGAGTTGTTCCAAACCAAAATCAGCGGCGATCTGCATCAGATTTTCGATGAGAATCGTTGCCAGACCCTTTTTTCTGTACTCCGGATCGCAGGTGATGCGGATTTCTCCCTGGTGTTTGGTCCAGCCCACGGGATCGAATTGCAGGGTGCCGTTGGCCACAATATGGTCAACATTCAGGGCAACAAGCGGAAGTACATCATCGTAATCAAGGTTGTAGATCCAGTTTTCGATGACTTTTGGATCGGTAACGTCGTCCTTGAGACACATCCGATCTTCTAGTGGAAGTCTCAAGAAATACTCATGCAGAATTTTCTCATCTTCTTTTCTTAGAGGCCTGATCGTAATCTGACTTCCATCTTTTAGATTTTCTGATTTAGGGTATTGATAAAAGATCATATGCTATTGCCCCTTTCTGTTCCTGAAATTAGGAGTAATGATCGGACTTTTTACGAAACCGTCATCTATGGGTTGCAATAAAACTCAATAGTACCATTCTCGTTCAACGATAGTGGCAATTCCCATTCCGCCGCCTACGCAAAGAGCGGCTAATCCTACCTTGGCATCTCTCTTTTCCATTTCATAGAGTAAGGTTGTTAATACCCTGGCGCCGCTGCATCCGATGGGGTGCCCCAGGGCAATGGCACCACCGTTAACGTTGACAATTTCCGGATCCAGATTTAAGTCTTTCAGGCATGCGATAGACTGGGCGGCAAAGGCCTCGTTGAGTTCCACAAGGTCGATGTCCTTGCCTAGTTTCTCCCTTACCTTATTAATGGCGCTTCGAACCGCATAAATAGGACCCGTACCCATGAGCTCCGGTTCGCACCCCTGGTAATCATATCCTATAATCTTGGCCATTGGTCGTATCCCCATCTTAAAGGCTTTGTCAGCACTCATAATTATAAGAGCCGCCGCGCCGTCGTTTATCCCTGAGCTGTTTCCAGCAGTGGTGGTTCCGTCTTTGCGAAAAGCCGGCTTAAGCTTGCTCAATTTTTCTACGGTAGTGCCGAACCTGGGAAATTCATCGGTGTCGAAAATGATTGGATCTCCTCTTCTTTGGGGAACTTGAACCGGGATGATCTCATCCTTAAAACGGCCCGAAGTGATAGCCGCTTCCGCCTTTTGCTGGCTTAGCGCGGCAAACTCGTCCTGTTCTTCCCTGCTAATTCCGAATTTTTCCGCAATGTTTTCCGCGGTAATACCCATGTGGGTATCCCCAAAAGAGCACCACAGCCCGTCCTGGATTATGACATCAATAACCTGGTCATGGCCCATTCTATGGCCCCATCTGCCATGGGGCAGTACGAAAGGAGCCTCGCTCATGTTTTCCATGCCCCCGGCCACAATGATATCCGCATCCCCGGATTTTATGGCCTGGGCAGCCATGATTACTGTTTTCATACCCGATCCGCAAACCTTGTTAACAGTGGCAGAAGGGATGTATTGGCTTATTCCAGCCCTTGTTGCGGCCTGTCGTGCCGTATTTTGACCCAACCCGGCCTGCAGGACATTACCCATGATCACCTCATCAATCTTTTCCGGTCGAATCTTGGCTCTGGCGATGGCCTCCTTTATAACAATGCTTCCCAACTCAACAGCAGTCACATCTCTCAACCTACCCCCAAACGAACCCACGGCCGTGCGAACGGCGCTCGCTATCACTACTTCACGCATAAAATCTCCTTTATCTATCTGTCTTAATAGCCCAATATTTTAAAATTTATGTCAAGTTTATATAAAATTACATGATTCCAAAAAGTTATCTTATGATACTGGATGCTGGTCTCTGGATGCTGGATTTTAAAAAGAATTATTATATTCATATCAAGCATCCAGTATCCAGCATCGCTTTGCCTTATTTAATTGGATATCAGTATCATCAGTTCGTGGTTTTGAAACACAGTTTTGCAAGATATTATACTGACTTTTGGTTTAAATCCTTAACAAGAACGTCAATATCTTCATATTTTTTATCATAGAGAATTTTCACAAAGTTTTTCAAAGTCGCTTCCTGGACAAAACCATTTTTTTCAAAAGCCCTGGTAACATAGGTACGGGAGGCAATAACCTTGGCGCAGAGTTTCTCCAGATTGTACTTGAGGGCCAGTTTTGAGAGCTCTTCTAAGAGAAAAGAGCCCAGACCACGCTGTTGAAAATCTGCGGCAACGGTGATCCTGATTTCACCGATATGCCTACCCCACCCAAATGTCTCCCTGTGAAGGGTAGCGTTTGCAAGTATCCTGTTTTCGTGTTCTGCCAGTATCGGCAAAACCTTATTATAATTTAGCTCACGGCACCATTTTTCGATTAGAATTCTGTTTGTAGCATCGTGTCTCAAATATCTTCTGTCCTCTTCAGGAATCGAAATGAAAAACCTGTAAAGAGCATCTTGATCGTCCCTGGTCATTTGCCTCAGGATACAAATAAAACCGTCCTGCAAGGTGATCTTTTTGGGGTATTCTTCCAGCATATTCTCTCCTCAATTTGATAATTTCTTAGTATTCCACCATCCCAATTGGAGCGAAGCCCTAAATTCAACAGACTCATTTATTCTTTGTAGTTTTCAATGCTGATTTAGTTTTGGTCGCCGTCTTTGTTGTAACACTTTTTTTCCGAGACGTCTTTTTTATTTTGAGCTTCTTTTTATCCGCCGTCCTTTGCTTCAGCCATTGGGCGATCCTGGGTACAAATTCTTTTTGACACTTGGAACTTACGTAAATACCGATATGGCCCGTATCAAGACAAACGTTCTCGGTATCTTTGCTGCCTACTTTACTTGTAATGGGTTCACAGGCTTCCGGGGGTACAAGATGGTCGTATTTTCCGTAATAGTTCAAAAGGGGCATGGTGATTTTCTTGAGATCCACACGTTGCCCGCCAACTTCCATCTTATTCTGGATGAGCAAGTTCTTTTGGTAACAATCCCGGACAAACTGTCGGAATGTCTCCCCCGGCACATCCGGACTGTCAAAGATCCATTTTTCCATGCGGACAAAGTTTTCCACGAATTTTTTATTGTCCATGTTTTCTAAAAACCCTACGTATTTGTCGATCATCAACCGGGCAGGATTAAGGAGCAAAAACGATAAATTCATTATATCTCCTGGGATATTGCCATAGGTGTCCACAATCTGATCCACATTCATATCCCTCATCCAGATATGCAAAAGCCCCTGATCCGTATCGAAGTGGGTCGGGGTGACCGTTGTAACCAGGTTTTGAACCTTTTCAGGATGAAGGGCCGAATAAATGACACAAAAGGTGCCGCCCATGCAAATTCCCATCAGGTTGATCTTGTCCAGATTGTGTCTTTTGAGGATAAAATCGACTGCATTGTCTATATACCCGTTAACATGATCATCAATTGTGAGATACCTGTCTTTGCGAGTTGGGTAGCCCCAGTCGATCATATAAAGGTCAATTCCTTCCTGCAAAAAGTTTTGCACAACGCTCTTACCAGGTTGGAGGTCAAGCATTGTTTCCCGGTTGATCAGCGCATAAACCAAAAGCAGTGGTCTTTTAAGCTGAATTTTGGTTGCCGGCTTATAATGCTTCAGTTTTACCCGGTCTTCTTCATAAACAACATCGCAAGGCGTGGTGGCAATTTCTGTTTCAAGAGGTCCGAGCAATACTTCCGAGGCCCTTTCCGCACGCGTCCGGGCCTTTTCCGCATCCTCGGCCAGCCTTGAAAGAATCAGATCAACGGCTGTTTTGGGTTGAGTCATAAAATTACCCCCCCATTCTATTTTGGATTCTTGAATTCGGAATCATATTCCATCCTATTTTAATTTAAATAAAGCAGATTATACAGGATTTTCATTTTTTCTTTTCAAGTTCTTTTATTCGCTTTTTTAAAAGGTAAATTTCCTTATATAGTTCATCCATCTCTTTATGGGTGGGAACAGGAAGCATATTCAGAAAATCCTGGAGAATCTCTTTTTTCACTGCCGAAAATTCCGACATTGCATTAAGAGTCTTGTTCAGTGTCTGTGTGTATTCGGACGATTGGAACAAAATCATGTAATGTTCTTCCAGTATTTTTATCCATATCTGGTAATATTTTTTTGAATCTTCAGGAAGGTCTCCCTTATCCGCTAATTCCGTCAACTTTTCCTGCAAGACCTGGAAAGACTTTTCCATGGGCAGTAATAAAAGACGAGAAAATTCAGTGACTGCGGCCTGATAAATGTTAAATTTATCCATCGACCGGATCATTTTTTCCTGATAAAATCGAGTCAGTCCCAATTGAGGAATTTTGAAAAACTTTCTGAATTCTTGTTCGTATAGTTGGGTCCATGCCTTGAATGCATCTTCTTCTATGTTATACGTTTTGGCGGATTCCTGTAACTTACCGGTACTTTCCAGCCACTGCTTCTGAAAATTCACGAAAGTTTTCGAACCTGTTTGTGCTGTTTTCAAGATAATTTCCGGCAGCATACCGGCTCCTTTCAAGAGGGTTTCCATGGTTTCCGGTTCACTCATAACCTGTGAAAACGCTTGCCAAGTCTTTTGGGCGGAGTCCCATGATTCCTTCATCCCAGGTTTTTTGTCATCTTTTTTTGAATCCGGTGTCATACCGGTTGTCTTATGGAAAGCGCTCCACATCCAAGCCATCGGCTCCCATAATTCTGTGGTCATCTTCATCCAGTCCGCAAAAAAAGTTTCCGACCCCGCCTTTTCCTGTGATTTATCCGTCATCATTCACCTCGTTTTATAAGACAATAATCCTTATTCGTCTTTTTCTACCTATACAACAGGAAATGTCAACAAAATAATATTAAAATAACGGATTGAAATCTTTAGTATTAGCGACTAGGGGAGTTTCCCAGAGACCAGGATTTTTCCCTATTAAAATGAACCTTTTTTCTTATGGACATTTTTTTCAATAAATTTTATACTCCCCGGAATAATTTAAAAGCGTGGGAGGCTACACTTTTTGCGCTTTTGTTGGGTGGTTCTTCAATTAAGAAGAACCATTCTTTTAATTGGCTTGCCTTCGAGTTCATCCCAATACATTTTAGGTCAACAGTTCCGCTTAACATTTAAAACTATGTACAATAAATTTTTAATATTGTATCGTAATTCATGCTCCGGATTTTCTTTTTATTCGGGTTAAGCTGTTTGGCAATTGACATTTAAAAAATTTAATGGAAGGAGGCAGACATGAGCGGTAGTGTTTACAAAATCATAGAATTGGTGGGGACAAGTGAAACTTCCTGGGAGAAAGCTGCGGAAAATGCAGTGGCAAGAGCAACAAAAAGTCTGCGTGATTTAAGAATTGCGGAAATCACCAAACTGGATATGACAATTAATGATGGTAAGGTCCTATCCTATCGTGCCAAAGTATCGATTTCTTTTAAATACGAAGGTTCCTGATTTGTCGCGATATCTTCTCAATAACAATGACGGCTTCGTAAAAAGTCCAACTTCTGCGTTGCGCTGCATTCCTCGTCACTGCGACGTACTATAAGTACGTTCCCTCCGGGACCGGCGGATAGCCGATTCCTCGGAATTTGCGCGCCTTGAATTTGGAGCTTTTTACTTTGCCGTCGGATTTTGACTTTTTACGAGCTCATCAATATTTTTGTGATAAATTTGGAAATCCTGGAGGAATTATAGAGAAATATCGGCGAATAACTGTTCTAAAGGGGTGTCACTTTTTGCACCCCTTTCTTCGTTAATCAAATAAGACGGCGCTGAGAGGCAAGTAACTATCAGGAGTATATTCAAATGCCCAAAAAACCAACCTATGAGGAATTGGAACAAAGGGTAAAAAAGTTAGAAAAAGAAGCCATCAGATGCAAGCAGGTGGAGGAAGAGCTGAGGAGGAGCGAGGAAAAGTATAAAACACTTACCACGAGCTCCCTTACAGGTATTTTTATCCACCAGGACGGGAAGTTTGTATTTGTTAATGATAGATTCGCCAAGGTGCATGGTTATACAACAGAAGAATTACTGGGAAAGGAATATAATGCTCTGATTCATCCTGATTACAGGGATTTTATAGCAGAAAGAGTGTCCAAAAGATTGAAGGGTGAACCTGTTCCGTATCATTATGAGATTCAAAGGCTCAAAAAAGATGGAGGAACCATTTGGTGCGAAATGATTGTGGCTGCCATCGAATATAGGGGAAAACCTGCTATAATGGCAAATATAGTGAACATCACCAAGCGAAAACAGGCGGAAGAACATGTTCGCACTCTCACTCAACAAATGATGAAGGCCCAGGAAAATGAGCGCCAGCGAATTTCCCGTTATCTGCACGACAACGTGGCACAAGACCTTTCCCTGCTGAATATCGGTCTGGAAACGCTTTTTGACGGCCAATCTTCCTTATCCGTTAAGATAAAACAAAAATCTTCGGGATTGTCAAAAATACTCAAAAGATCAATATCTGCCGTCAGAAATTTTGCTTATGATTTACACCCTCCCGGCCTGGACCAATTGGGTTTGGTTCGAACGGTTTATCAATATTGTGAAGAATTTGC
>RCNF010001237.1_pt1 | contig 13414 bp, 12 predicted proteins | sample 2041311 | NCBI WGS metagenome assembly RCNF01 (sample SAMN09708228, study PRJNA481090) | Marine sediment metagenome, whole genome shotgun sequencing project. | biome: marine sediment; feature: ocean; material: sediment; isolation source: Sewage treatment plant 2 marine sediment (STP2) ... | reverse complement strand
GGTTCCTCCACCTTGATCTCGGAGTCCGCCCATCTTCCGTCGGCCGCATTCTCGGCGACCTGCAGCGTCCCGGCATGTCCGGAGGTATCGTAGAAACTGACTCTGATCTCGGGCCGTCCCCGCGCCGCAATATCGGCCCGCAGCCGGTGGCGCCCTTCATCGAGACGAACCCGATACCAAAGCACCTCGGCTTCGCGTTGACCGCAGAACCGCCGGCTGTCCGCCCATCGGCCATCGAGACTGAGGTCAAAGCCCCCGTTCGCCTCGACCGCCATCCAACCGTCAAAGGCGGTTTCGAGGCCGATGGTCCACAGTACGGTGAAGACGCCGCGCGGGACAACCACATCGGGCGGTCCGATGACTCCGTCGAGGGTGGTCATGCCGAGGCGAACCGGTTCCCATGGATTCGTGAACTTCGTATCGGGCGGGGGCAGCTCGGCATCCGGGGGGGCGACCCCGCGTTCGAGATCGAGGATGTCAAACACGCCAAAAGGGCCCGCGAGTTCGGCCGTGGCCAGCGACCCGGAGGGAGGCCGGCCGTTGAGCCCGCTTTCGATCCGGGCCAGCAGAAAGCCGAGTTCGGGATCGCGAACATCACCCGCTACGGTGAGGATCTCCTCGGGCTCCGTGAGATTGCCGATCTGGTTCAACCACCATCCGGCGGCCGCCACCGCATCGGCGCCGGTGGGATCATCCGCGACCGCCGCCAGCGCTGCCCGGCGGGCGGTGGGCAGATCAAAACCGGCATCGGCCTGTTGCACCGCCCACCAGTCGGCCATCGCCGTGGTCGCGGAGAGAACCACCCCGAGGCAGAGTACGGCGGCGAGATGACGGGGCTTCATGGCGTCTCCAGCGGCTGGCTCAAGATGCGTTCGATCTCGAGCAGGAACTCGCGCAACTCGGGGGCTCGTTGGGCATCGACGACCCCCGGGTTGAGATGGATATAACCATTGACTCGGTATCCCAGTTCCTCAATCTCGATGGTCAGTTTCAGGGATCCGAAGTCACTCGTCAGCGACACGGTGTCGGCTTGGATCGACGGAATCCGCCCAAGGGTCACCTCGAGGGTCCACTCCAAATCGGGGCGAACCGCCACCAGCAGGGGTCCGGAACGGTCTCCGGTGGGAACCACCCTCGTGGCGAGATCCATGGTGCCGGGATAGGTGGCGATGCCTCCACGACTTTCGAGCGCCGTGCGCGGCACCACCGCTTCGAGATTGACGGCGGCGGGATCGCGCGACGGCACCAGACGGTACTTCGGGTCCGCGGTGAGCTCGGCGCCCGGGAACGACCGTTGCATCCATGTCGCGAAGGGCCGGGGATCCTTGCTCCCGGCAAACTGATGACGGAGCCGGTCCGCCGCCCCGCCGCTGGCCTCGACCCGCACCTCCAAAGGCACGAGCCCGTTCAGGTCCTCACCCAGCCGATAGGTGGTCTGGGACAATCCACCACCGACGGTGGGTGTGATTCGTGGCCGGCTGTCAACGCCTTCCACAACTAACACCGTCGCACCCTGATCCATCCCGGGAGGCGGCAACATGGCGTGCCCCGAAGCCGTGCCGTCGAGCCAGAGATCATCTTCCGGGAGGTAGGCGATGGCGTGGTTGAAGACCTCGAGCAACGCCATTTCCCCGACGATGGGGCCCAGATCGGCGGTCCGCACCATGACCATCCGCGCGGGGATGTCGATGGCCTCGAAGAGCGCCACCAACAACGCCGCCGTGTCCTTGCAGTCGCCGATGCCCTGGTTGAGGACCCAGTCCGCCGAGAACGGCCGAAACCGGTGCTCACCGAACTCGAGTCCGACATACTTGATCTCGTTGGTCACATAGGTGTAGATCCGTCGAATCCTCTCGATGCGGTCATCAACACCTTCGGTCAGACTCTCGGCGAGCTCTTCGATCTGCCGAGACGCGCGGACTCGAGGCGCCACGTGCCGCGCGTACCATGCGCTGGCCTCACCCCAGTCGGGATGATTCGAATACGCGAGAAACCGGCCGCTGGCAAAGGGGGGGGCAGGCGGGATGTCGGGCAAGATCGGATCAAGATCGCGCCAGTTCCAGACAAGCCTGACGACACCATCGGGGTCCTCCCGCCGCTCCGGCAGGCCCTCGAGATTGATGAGTTCCCACGATGGCAGCATGTCTTCGGGGCCCACCAGTTCAACCTCGGCAAGGACCGTCGGCACCGACCGGCCCAATATGACGAGCCCGCCTTCATAGGGCCCGGTCTCGTTGCTCTCGATGGTCTCGGTTCTGACATAGGAAATCTCGAGAAGGTCACCATCCTCGAGCTCGGGAAAATCGAGCACCCGCAACCGGGTGTCGTAGTAGAGGTTGAACTCGGGTTCGGCGAGCCGGGGTGTATCTCCCTGTTGCGCGCTCAACTCGGACCCGTCGCGCCTGAGAACCCGCGCCCTCAGTATGCGCAGCCGTTGGCTTTCGGAGACATAGGGAAGGGTTCGGCGGTGGTATATGTCGGCCCGTTCGGCCGAGGTGATGAGAGTCACCTGCTGAACCCGTTCCTCGGTGAGCTGCGATGGCAGGAAGTGGACTTCGACATGATCGAGAAGGGTGACGGCCGGATCACCCGGGGGTGCGGCATCGGCCATCCGCCAGAGCTCGTCCACCGGCCGAAGCCAGCTCAGATCTTCAGCCTCGCCGCTCAACAGCTCAACGAAACGCCGCGCCCGCCTGTCCTGCGGGCGCAGAACGAGGACTGCACGACTCAGCTCGAGGGCGCGGTCATCGTCCCCCGCCACGTGCTCGACGCGGGCCAACTCCATCATGAGCTCAATATCGGTGGGGGACCTCCCCAGACCTTCTTCGAGCCGGGCCCGCGCCCCCTCGACATCTCCGACGCCACTGAGAAGACGGACCAGACGAAGCCTCAGCCTTTCATCGTTGGGATCGATCTCGAGTCCCTCGCTGAAGAGCTCGAGAAGGGCGTCACCATCGTTGCAGGTCTCGGCCAGGCGTTCGCGGAGTTCAACCACCGCGGCGGTCGCCGGAGTCGCCCTTTCGAGGGGGCCAAGGATCTCACGGGCGAGATCGGTCCGCCTCGCGTCGACGGCGCGATGTGCTGCGGCAAGACCCACCGCTTCACAGGCCGGGTAGCGACGGGCGAGTTCCACCATCTCCCCGAGCAGCACGATGCCCCACATCTCGGAGTCGATATCGAGGGCTGTGGCCTTGGCGGCCGGCTCGTCGATCACCGGCTCGAGAATGGCCGAGGCCTCATCGAAGAGCCCTCGGTCCGCGTACCAGGCCGCGAGTTCGATCCGGGCAATCACGAGCGATGGATCGGCCTCGATGGCGTCTCGAAGGAGCTCGAAGCCGACGGTCTGATCGCTGGTGATGAACCACTCGAGCAGGCGAGCCTCGGCCGGTGCCTCGGTCCGCGCCGCCCGGCACACCGTTCGCGCCTCCCCGGCGCCCACCGCCTGCGGACGGCGCAGGACCAGGTAGGCGGCCAAGGCCACCTTGGCTTCATCGTCACCGTCCTCGACCGCAGCTCGAATCTCGCTTTCCAGGTCGCGAATCTCGGGAGGTTTGCGATCATCGCCGGCGATGGTCTCCGGTGTCGACGCGGTCTCCCGAACACCACCGAGGGCCCGTCCGTCGGGTTGCGTCAACCGAACTCTGAGCCACCAGTCGTCGCTCTCGCTCGCCACCGCCACCACGATGGTATTGGCGCCACGGCGCAGCCAGCCGCCGGCCGAGGCCTGGTCATCCGCGCGATCGAGGGGTCGCGGCGTGGTCAGGACCTCTCGCCCGTTGAGCCAGACCCGAGCAACCTCCGCCGCGCCGAGCCGCACCGCCACCGGCTGGGCACGGTCGGAATCCACGGTCGTCGCCAAGAACACCAACTGCCGTTGCGCCGGCCACGCAAGACCCGAGAGCCGAACCCATCCCAACGGGTCGGTGCCGGCCGCCGTGCGCCACGCACCGCTCGTCGGAAGGACGGCCAGATCGTCGAAATCGGCCAACTCTCCGATCGGGCTCGGCCCCTGGACCCACCACTCGGTGAGACCTCCCACGGTTCGGAACAGCTCCCGTGCCGCCGCCGGACGCCCCGCCTCCGCCGCCAACCGGGCGCGCATCATGCGGAGTTCGTCCGCCATGAGGGGATCGACCCGATTCAACGCCGCGAGACGGTCAAGTCCACCCTCGACCATGGTGGGATCGGGAACCGTGTCCCGCCGGAAGAATGCAAAGACGAGATGGTGGAAGTCGTTGGGTTGGAGACCGCCTGCGGCCGCGCGGTCCACATGATCGAGGATTCGCTGCTCGATCTCACTCGCGGCGCCGGCGATGCTCGCGACGAGCACGATCATGAATACGGCGGTCAAACGTCCAACCATGACCGATAGTGTGCAGCCATGGCTCTGGCGGGTACAGCAGGGATTCATCAGTATGCGCACCGCGACAGTATCGCAGAGTTGCTCGCGACTCGTTTCTCGCTTCTCGTGACGAGCGACGCGTCTGCGCTACCATCCCCGCATGCCTTCGACCCCGATCTCCACCATCACCTTCGACGCCGGCAACACTCTTCTTTACTGCGACCCTTCGCCGGCCGAGATCTACTCCGAGCTGCTCAGCCGCCACGGCCGGGCGGTCACGGCCGACGAGGTCAAACCGGTCTTTGCCGACGCCTGGGCCGAGCTCCAAGCGAGAACACCCCCCGGGATCGATCGCTACAACTCCCAGCCCGGTGGCGAGAAGCAATGGTGGGGTGCGTTTCTTCGCGAGGTTCTGACCCGTCTCGAGCATGACGCCGAGTGGCGTCCCCTTCTCGACGAGCTCTACGCCGCGTTTTCGAACCCCGCGGTGTGGAGGATCTACCCGGAGACTCGCGCCACCCTTGAAGCCCTCCACGGCCGCGGCTTCGAGATGGCGGTGATTTCCAACTGGGATCGCCGGTTACCGGAGATTCTCCACGGGCTCGATCTCACCGGCTGGTTCAGGACCGTCACCGTCTCGGCGATCGAGAAGGTGGAGAAACCGGCCGCCGGGATCTTTCTCCGGACTCTCGAGCGGCTCGGTGTCAGCCCCGCGGAGGCCCTCCATATCGGCGACTCACCGCTCGAGGACTACGAAGGCTCCAAGGCGGTCGGAATGACCCCCATCCTCATCGACAGGCCGGGGATCTTCGCCGGGAACGGCTATCGGAGGATCGGGAGCCTTGATGAGGTATTGGGACTGCTCGGTTAGATATCGCAGTTGAGGGTGGGCGAGACGTTCTCGACCGGAACGGGTGTGAAGAGCAAGCTGGAAGCTTGCCCCTACAATCGTCGCAGTCAATAGTGATCGTGTTGAATGGCCATTTAGAGACAGTGGACCATACGCTGGCTTCGGCACTGGCGTTTCTTGGGCCACGACTGCGGCGACGGTCATTGCCCCTGACGCTGTCTCTGCCGACATCCACCTTCGATCTCCGAAACCGGCTAAAATACCCACCATGCTGCATGCCGTCATCATGGCCGGTGGATCCGGCACACGTTTCTGGCCGGCCTCACGCCGCCACCGTCCAAAACAACTCCTGGCCCTGTCGTCCGACGTCCCCATGCTGAGGATCACTGCCGATCGGATCCTGCCGCTGGTCGGCGCCGAGCAGCTTTGGGTCGTGACCACCGCTGCCACCGCTGACGCCACCCGAGAGCTCCTCGACGATATCTCCCCCAGCCACATTTTGGCCGAACCCAGCGGTCGTGATACCGCTGCCTGCGCGGCCTACGCTGCGAGGGCTGTGCTCCACAACGACCCCGATGCGGTGTGCCTCGTGCTTCCCGCCGATCACGTCATCCTCGACGAGGATCGATTCCGATCGGCCATGGCCGCCGGCGCCGCCGCCGTCTTAGAACACGGCGGCCTGTTGACCTTCGGCATCAAACCGACCCACGCGGAGACCGGCTATGGCTATCTCCGGCTCGGCGGGAGAAGTTTCGAGGAGAACGGATGGCCCGTCCACCACCTCGAACAATTTGTCGAAAAGCCCGACCTCGAGACGGCCTCCGAGTATCTCGCCGATGGCGGCTATCTCTGGAACTCGGGGATGTTCGCCTGGCGCGCAACTGATCTCCTGGCCGAGGTTCAACGTCAACTGCCGCTGCTCTTCGATGGCATTGGTGTCATCGGTGACGCGATTGAAACACCTGCCGAAAGAGAGGTCCTCGAAGAGATCTACCCCCATCTTCCCAGGACCTCGGTGGACTTCGGGATCATGGAGTCGGCTCGCCAATGTTGGACCATGCCGGTGGATTTCGACTGGTCCGATGTCGGCTCGTGGCCGGCGCTGGCCGAGGTCCTGGCCACCGACGGCAACGGCAACACCTCCCGCGGCCGCACTGTCGATTCGGGATCTCGGAACAACATCCTCGTGGGTGATGGCGTCCTCATCGCAGCCGTCGGCGTCAGCGATCTCGTGGTTGTGGCGACCCCCGATGCGGTGCTGGTCATCCCGAGATCCGAGGCCCAGAAGGTCAAAGGGGTCGTCGAGGCGCTGAAGAAACGCGGCTGGGACGACGTGCTGTAGGAACGTCGATAGTCCACAGTTGACTCTCGACTGTGAACTGTTGACTCTCGACCCTCAGTCGTCGTCCTTCTTGGACCTGAAACCGTACTGCTCGAGCTTGCGGTAGAGAGTCGAGCGACCGATTCCGAGTTGGCGGGCGACATCCGAAAGATTGCCGCCGTGGCGTTTGAGGGCCTTTTCGATGGCCGCCTTTTCGAGTTCATCAAGGCTCATGGCGACGGAGATCGGCGCCGACGACTCCAAACCCGGACCATCCACGCCGGCCCCGAGGTCCGTTGGGAGGTCTTCAATCCCGATGGCCGGTCCATCGGCGAGGAGAAGCGAGCGATGGATGATGTTCTCGAGCTCGCGGACATTACCCGGCCAGGTGTGGTCTCTGAGCGCTTCCATGGCGCCCGGTTGGATTCCAGTCACTCCGGTGAGGGCATCGTGGGCATATTTCTCGATGAAGTGCTCGACCAGCAGTGGGATGTCTTCCGATCGTTGACGAAGCGGCGGCAGCTCAATGGGAAAAACCACCAACCGGTAGAAGAGGTCCCGGCGGAAACCGCCATCTGCGACCATGGACTCGAGATCGCGATTCGAAGCCGAGATGACCCGGACATCGAGGTTGATGGTCTTTGTGCCGCCGACCCGTTGGAGACAGCGCTCCTGGAGCACCCGAAGCAGCCGGGCCTGTGCCGATGGCGACATCTCGCCGACTTCATCGAGAAAGATGGTTCCGCCGGCCGCCTGCTCGAACTTCCCGGGGTGGGTCGCCAGCGCCCCGGTGAAAGCGCCCTTCTCGTGCCCGAAAAGCTCGGATTCCTGCAGCCCTTCAGGAATAGCGGCGCAGTTGACATCGATAAAGGGCCCGTCCGAGCGCAGTGACCCATAATGGATCGCCTTGGCGACGAGTTCTTTCCCGGTCCCGCTCTCGCCGGATACAAAGACCGTGATATCCGAGTTCGAGACCTTTTCGATCTGCTCGTAGACCTGGCGCATGGCGGAGGACGAACCGATGATGTTCTTCAGGTGGAACTGATCACCGAGCTCCGACTTGAGTCGCACGACCTCTTCGGTGAGGTTGCCGTGGGACAGCGCCCGTTGGAGCGTGGTCTTGAGGCGCTCGGAATCGATGGGCTTGACGAGATAATCGTATGCTCCGAGCTTGGTCACCTCCACCGCCCGGCTGACATCGTTGACGGCGGTGAGAATGATCACGGGCAAGGTTGGATGGCGGCGCTTGAGTTCCTTGAGAACGGCAACTCCGTCGACCTCGGGCATCATCAGATCGAGGAGTACGGCACCCGGCATGGGATCGGCGCATGCCAGGACTTCAGCGCCACCCGAAAACGTCTCGACATCGTATCCGGACGTCGAGACGATGACGTTGAGCAACTCACGAATCGCCGGCTCGTCGTCGACCACCCACACCACCGAAGTTCTTACCATCGTTCTCCCAGTCTAGCGCGGACTGCTGCCGATGAAGCCCGAAAGCCACACGGTCAACGACTCGAAGGGAAACGGCTCCTGACGAATCCCCGTCTCCACCTTCGAGGCTTCAGCGAGGGCGGCCGTCAGCTCGGCGTCGGTGTACCGCCCGGCGCCGGAGAACAGGGCGCCGAGGGAGAATGGCGTCGGCGGCCTGCCTCCCGGTTTCATCATCGGGGAGGGCGCATCACTCTTGAACCGGGCAAGAAGATCGGGGCCGATATCGTTCTTGAACCGTTGTGAATACCAACCCCTTCGAGCGGTCTGCTTGGGGTCCATTTCCCGTTCGAGACCGGCGGCGGCGGCCACGCGGCGGAGATAGAGCAACTGGAGCTGCAGATTGGTCACCTGGCCGAAGAGGGTCGGTCCGAAGCGACCGGCCTCGAGACGCTGGCCCTGCCAGTCGTTGACCGGTGAACCCGAATCCGCAGCGGCCACCAGATCGAGCAGGGGTTTGAGCTTCCGGTCGAGGACCGCATCGCGCACCACCTCGAGGGATCGCTCTCGGGGAAAGGTGAGTCGCCGAACGAGTTCCTCATCGACCTCACCGTCGCCGGCGGCGCCGGCGAGCTTTCCAACCTCAGCCACGAGCAGACGGGGGGCGAAACCGAGGCGTTCGAGCAACAGCCGGATCGCTCCCCGGTTGAAAACCACAGTGCCGGCGGCCCTGAGAAGAACGTCCTCCAGAACCTTCCACTGCTCGTTCGAGAGGACCGCATCCTCCCACGGTTTTGGCGGTGGGGGCACGGGAATCCACTCGAAGCTCCCGGTCTTCTTCACCGCATCCACCAGCTCCCCGGTCGGTTTTCGTCCGCACCACGCGCCCATTACCAGAGCCAGGCCATCCGGCAGACCCTCACCGAGGACGTGAACCAGCGGCTCGAGATCGGGTGGTGAAACCTTGGTCGTTTTGATTCCCGGTGGAGCCGCGGCCCCCAGCCACACACGCGCGTCCTCAACCACGAGAACCCGCTGGGCGGCGAAGAGCGATGGTGAGACCAGCTCCAGAGCCACCGACTCCGGGGTGGCTTCGTCGGACTGGATCTCGGGTTCGACCCCGCCGAGTTCGCTGCAGACTCTCAGCACCTCGGCAGACAGCCGTTCTTCGAGGAGATAGTCGTCGCTGGCTGCGATCAGACGGATGTGCGACATGGTGTTGAGGTGCGAATCAGAGCTGTCCGGAATCCTGGAGTTCCTGGCAATCAATACAATGTCGCGCCCAGGGGACGGCGTCCAGTCTTCCCTGTTGGACCTTCTTGCTGCAATTCACGCATTCACCGTAGGTTCGGGATTCGATCCGATCGAGGGCGGCATCGATGCGCCTCAAAATGTCGCGCTCACCGATTGTCAGTTGATAGCTCAGATCACGGTTCATCGTTGAAATCGCACGATCGCCGAGATCGGGAGCGCGCTCCAACGAGTCCTCTTGTTCGCTCGTACGCGCCGCTTGGACGCGGGTCAGCAGTGCGGCCCGTTTTGCCTCCAGCAGCTTGCGGTATTTTTCTTCCTGTTTGCGGTTCATTCGGTCTGCCTCCAACGATCTCTCGGGAACATCTTCCCACATTGTACCCAAAGCCGCGCGGCTCACAGCGGTGATCGTCACCGACCGGCCGCGATATCGGTCATCACCCGCTCACAGCGGACCTATGGTAACTGCCACCGCCAAGAATGTGAGTCGCTCTGAAGAGCTGCTCCCAAAGCACCAATCGAGCGATCTGGTGCGGCAGAGTCATGGGGCTCAAGGACAGCTTCGCGGATGCCCGGGTGGCAAACTCACGGTCGATCCCGAGATCACTGCCGATGACGAAATCAAGACCAGGCTTCGACCGGTCCTCACAGTCGCTCAGGAATCGGGCGAACCCCTCACTCGTCAATCGTTGACCGGCTTCATCGAGAACGACCAGCGTCCATCCCGGTTCGAGCGCACGGTCAAGCACCCTCGCTTCCTGACTTAGAACCTTGCGGGGGTCGTCGGAGCGGCCGCCGGAAACCGGTTTCAGGACCCGGTCCTCGGCCGGCCAACGCTGTTGGACCCGCCGACGATAAGTTTCCACCTGGTCGTCGAACCCGCCGGCGCCACGACGTCCGAACCATAGGACCCGGGTCTTCACCTATTGGCGGGCGGAGTCCGCCGGATGGTCGGTCCCGAGGGTGGCCTCGTCGAGCCTCGGGGCATCGCCCCAGAGACTGTCAAGCCCGTAGTAGGCCCGACGGTCCTCGGTGAAGACGTGAACGACCAGGTCGTCGAAATCGAGGAGAATCCAATCACTTCGACCGGCGCCCTCTTTATGGAGCGGTCTGGAACCGGCGTCCTTGAGCTGCCGCACGATCGCGTCGGCAATGGCCCCGACCTGACGTTCGCTCGCCGCCGAGCACAGCAGAAAGCTGTCGGTATAGGACGTGAGATCGCCCACTTCGAGACCGACGAGATCGAAAGCCTTCTTGTCCATGGCCGCCCGTGCGGCTATCCCGATCTTCGACAGGGTGTCAGCGTCCAGCATGGTGCTCCTTCGGGTTCTGCGATGAACTCTCGTCATCCGTTCTGTAGAGTCCGTACTTCTCGATGTAGGAGTTGACTTCGTGCGGAACCAGCTCTCTGACGGGCAATCCCAGGCGTTGGCGCTTGCGAACATCGGTCGCCGAGACCGGGAAGGGATCGTGGTTGAGAAGATAGACCGTCTGTTCGGTGGGGTCCGGAACATTGGCGAATGGTTCCACCTCAACCAACCGAGACCGCAACCCCTCGGGAACCCGACTTCTGAGTTCCGGGCCCCAGATGTGGGCGCGGTGGAGCACCACCAGATGAGCCAGATTCACCAGCTCCTTCCAGCTCTCCCAGGTCGCGATCTGCGAGAAGGAGTCTGAACCGAGGAGGAAGTAGAGCAGGGCGCGGGGATAGCGATCGCGATACCGCTTGACAGTTGCAACCGTGTAGGTCGGCCCATCGACAAAGACCTCGTCGTCGGAGGCGAAAAAACGCTCGTACGGCAGGGTTGCGAGCGCCACCATGGAGAGCCGGTGGGTGATGGGGGTCAGCGGCTTACCCTGTTTGTGCGGCGGATTCCCCGCCGGCACGAAATGAACGGCGTCAAACTTGAAGGTCTCCTGGGCGCGGACCGTCGGGACCAGATGGCCCGTGTGGAAGGGGTCGAAACTGCCTCCGTACACCGCAATTCGTTGAGTCATGTCGTCTCCTGGTCTTGAGACACCAGTTTGAAGAGCAGACCGAGGAGGCGACGCAACCCCTCACCGGTCACCGCCGAAATGGTCCAGGTCAGAGCCCCGTACTCGGCCGCCACCCGGTTGAGTTCGGCCTCGCTCGAGGACCGGTCGGCCACCGCATCGATCTTTGTCCCGACGAGGATCCACGGTCGGCCGTCCAGAGGTGTGGCATAGGCCGCGAGTTCGCCTCTGATAGTGGCCACCCGGTCGGCGATGGACTCCTCGGAAGAAAGATCCACCAGGTGGGCCAGGGCTCGACACCGCTCGACATGGCGGAGGAACTGGACGCCGAGCCCGGCGCCCTGGTGAGCACCCTCGATGAGCCCGGGGATATCGGCCATGACCAAGGTTTGAAAGTCGTCGTCGGGAGCTTGAACCACCCCGAGATGCGGCTCGAGGGTCGTAAAGGGGTAGTCCGCAACCTTGGGCCGCGCAGCGGAGAGCCGCGCGAGCAGGGTGGATTTTCCGGCGTTGGGCAGCCCGACCAATCCGACATCGGCGAGCAGCTTGAGCTCGAGCTCGAGCTCACGTTTTTCGCCGGTGGCGCCGTCTTCGGCGGTGCGGGGCGTCCGATTGGTGGCGCTCGAGAACCGAGCGTTGCCGCGACCACCACGGCCGCCGTTGGCCACCGCCAGTTCGTCGCCGTCTGAGAGCAGATCGCCGAGGACATCACCGGTTTCAAAATCCCGCACGATGGTCCCGGGGGGTACCATGATCACGGTATCGCTGCCACCGGCGCCGGTCTTGTTCGATCCCTTACCGTCATTGCCGTTTTCCGCGCGGATCAGCCGCTGGTTGTGGATGTGGAGAAGGGTGCTGAGGTTCCGCTGCACCCGAAGCACCACGTTGCCGCCACGACCACCGTCACCACCGTTGGGCCCGCCCCTGGGGACGAACTTCTCTCGCCGGAAGGCGACGCAGCCGTTGCCGCCGTTTCCCGCCCAAACCGTGATTCTCGCCTGGTCAACAAGCATGGTTCATCTATACAAAAGCGCGGCGCTCGTGCTGAGCTGCCGCGCTCCGTTCTGTTCGTACCTGCCCACAGCAAGGTTGTTCAGTTGATCACCACGTTGATAAAGCGGCCGAGACGACCACGATTCTGAAACTTGACGATACCTTCTACGGTGGCGAAAAGCGTGTCGTCTTTGCCGCGCTTGACGTTGACACCGGGTTTGAATCGGGTTCCGCGCTGGCGCACGAGAATCGACCCGGAGGTCACGGTCTGGCCGTCACCGACCTTGGTGCCGAGGCGTTGGGCGTTGGAATCCCGCCCGTTGCGGCTCGATCCCTGTCCTTTTTTATGAGCCATGACTCCTCCTAGGCCTGGATGGCTTCGACCCGGACCCGGTAGTAGTCCTGGCGATGACCCTTTGTCCGCTTGTAACCTTTGCGGCGCTTCTTTTTGAAAACGATGATCTTCTTGCCACGCTCGGGTCCCACCACCTGGCTGAGGACCGAGACGCCATCGACGATCGGCTTGCCGACCGTGACCGCATCACTCTGGCTGACCATCATCACGCGATCGAACAGAAGCTCGTCACCGGCTTTGAGGTCGGGAACAGTCCGCTCGACCAAAAGCACGTCACCGGGGCTGACCCGGTATTGCTTTCCGCCGTGTTCTACAACTGCATAGTCGCTCATAACATACCTCTCCCACACAAGGGCGCTTGTTATAGCCCATTCAGGGTCTTGTGTCAATGATAACGACCGTTTCGTGCCCGTATCCGTACCCGTATCCGTGCCCGTGCCCGATGTTCGGTTGCGCGATTCCGAAACCGATTCTCAGGGGAGCGGTTGGCCGAGGGAGCCACCCGTTGCATTGTTCGACGTCGACATTCAGCCATCTCCCGGTCGCTCACCTCGAACAATGCAACAAATGGCACCACGCCACGCGCCCCGGAACCGAGACCGAAACCGCGCCGGGACCCGAAGAAAACACGTCGCTCGGGGTGCCGGGTCTGACAATGTGCCGGAACGACCTCACGGCAACGCGATACCCATCGCTCATTGTCATACCGGGCTCCCCCGGGGAGCGCGCTCCGGAGCATTTGTCCCGGCTCAGAGGGAGGCCGCCGGCGCCAGAGCAGCGTGGTCACACACCTCCCGGCCTCCTCTCATGACCACGCTGCTCTGGCGACGCTGGGCCGCCGGAGGCGGACCAGTAGGCCGGACCAGAAAGAATCGT
>RCNF010001236.1_pt1 | contig 13422 bp, 10 predicted proteins | sample 2041311 | NCBI WGS metagenome assembly RCNF01 (sample SAMN09708228, study PRJNA481090) | Marine sediment metagenome, whole genome shotgun sequencing project. | biome: marine sediment; feature: ocean; material: sediment; isolation source: Sewage treatment plant 2 marine sediment (STP2) ... | reverse complement strand
CCGTAAACATCATAGAGTTCTACAGGTTCACCCTTGTACTCAGTACTAAGAGAAATATACAATATTGATCTGGGAATATTGGAGTAAACGGAGGAACCATCGGAAGTTACAAGATATTTCTCCATATCAAGGAGTTGAAAAGCGGATGTTCTGGAGACTACACTGCTGTACCTGCTTTTTATCCTGCCGTCGATTTCCATCATGAACTCAATTAACTCTTTCTGGGTCAGACGGTTTTTCTTTGTTGAGAAATCCTCAGAAGATCTACCCGGAGAAGAAGGCAGGATGTATCCAGCTCTGTTCTCCTTTCCAGCGAGGAACTGAGAATTTCTTGTGGCAGCTCTGATAACATTTCTTATACTTTCATCATCAATTATGGGGTTTGATGCAAATCCCCAGATGCCCTTACTGAAGGTTCTGGCGGAAACACCGCTTCCAGTTGATCTGCTGTTTCCCATAACATCACCGTCAACAACTGCAACGTTGAGTGTTCTGTTCTCCTGGACACGCAGTTCCGTGTATTCGGAGAAGAGTTCAGTGTAACTGCCAAGCTCTACCGGTTTCATAGCTGTCCTTCCATTGATTGAGTCGGGGGATCGCGCGGATATCCCCGGAATGTTTCTATACAAGTATAATTATACAATAGATATGCAAATCGCAAAAAAACTGGTTAAACATCCTGTTCACCGGTATGATTCATACTCAGGAGCATCACCGCTCCGATTGCAGCCGGTGACCACCGTTTCTGGTTTGAATATTCTGGAGTAAGATGAAGTATATTCTTGAACAATGGGCGCTTATCCTGCTGTCCGCACTGACGATCCTGCTTATTATGCTGATATTCGATACTTCCTGGCCGGTTGCCTATGTGTATGTTGAATCCACTCCTGCAGGAGCCACAATTTCAGATTGTGATGATTTCTTATGGACGACTCCAGCACTGATCCCCGTTCAGCATGAGGGTCTTATAATTGAGGTATCTTATCCGGGAAGAGTATCTGTTGATACTGTTCTCACACCGGAAATGTCTGATGAGCCTGTTCTGATATCACTTCCTTACAGGTTTTCTGTTCAGATCTCCAGTGAACCTTCCGGAGCATCCGTTATTCTGGATAATTACTTCATAGGTCAAACTCCTCTGAATGCCAGCGTTGATGAACCTGGTATTCACAGCCTCAGCCTTAGCCTTGGGAATCTGATCGTGGTTGAGGACAGCATTACACTCCTGACTAACTCCCCCGATAGTCTGCACTATGTTCTTCCCATGCTTCATTCATCAGGTATGATTTATGTTCCACCTGAAGCTGGAGGATCCGGTGATATCCTGCAGCCTTACGTTATAGCAAGGTATGAAGTAACCAACAGCGAGTTTTGTGAATACCTCAGAATGCTGGAACCGGCCCCCACGCTAGATACCACCAACAGATGGGGACGTACTGATATCCTTGAGGATATGTTTCCCTCAGATTACCCGTTGCCCTTTTATATAAGCAGCTCTGGTGAATGGGCTATTCAGGATGGGCTTGATAATCTTCCAATCGCTGGTCTTACCTGCGCGGCTGCAGAGGGATACTGTTCATGGCTCACCTCAATAGATACATCAGGGATAACCTTCAGATTACCCTCAGAGAATGAATGGTACACAGCCGCTCTTGCAGGCAGTGACGGACCATGGCCCTGGGGCTCAAGACACCCTGACGGCAATCTTCTGAACCTTTCCGATAGCAGTGAGGATTTACTCCGCAGGCATCCATCGATTGATGACGGATTTTCGTACTCCGCTCCTGTTGGAAGCTTCCCATCCAATAACTGGGGGCTCTTCGATATGGCAGGAAACGTGTGGGAGTACTGCAGGCCTGTTCACTCGGATTCAACTGTTGCAGCCAGGGGAGGAAGCTGGCTTTCTTCAATGGACGATTGCAGGTGCGACGCGACAATGTATCCAGATACCGGGCTTGGCTATCCATATATAGGATTTAGAGTTGCCGGATCGATCGATTCCCCGGAATAGCCTGGATTATTATTAATACCTCTTTTCATAAGTCTCTTCCTGTGTTATTGATAAAGAACAGTCAGTAGGTCAGTAGGATTGATATTCACCATTTGTAGTAAGGTGTGAGCGATGAAAACTGAAATATTCGGCGGAGTCCTTCAAGACGATCCAGGTTTGACCAGCATCCCCCAGGCATTAATTGCTGTCGCTGAGAAACTGCCGGATAGAATCGCGTTCAGTGAACCTGATAGAAACGGTAATTATCACTCAATAACTTACCGTGATCTCAGAAAAAAGGTTGATTCCCTTGCCCGTGCGATTCTCGACTGCTGTGAGGTGCCTGTTGTCGGTTTAACCGGTAGCAACAGCACCGCCTGGGCCATCACCTACCTTGCAACCTTGAGAGCAGGGGGGGTTGTTGTCCCCATTGACAGAGAACTTCCTGTACAGGAAATGCTTACTATTATCCATTACTCCGGTGCCAATATATTGTTCTTCGATGAAAGATATGCAGAGGACTTAAGTGAAAAGCTTCCCGGCAGGGAAATAAAAATGGTTGTTATGAATACCGCTCATTGTGAGGGGATTCCAACCCATGACGATCTATTGCGCAAGGGGGCGGGAAGTGCTGCTGCGCTTCCTGAAACATGGGATTGCGATGCCCCGGCTTCAATCTGTTACACGTCGGGTACAACGGGACAGGCGAAGGGCGTGATGCTCTCTCAGAATAATATCCTCAGTAACATCAAGCAGATGGGCCTTGTTCTGGCTCTGGAGGAAGATGATGTATTCCTCTCAATCCTTCCTGTGCATCATACATTCGAATGTACGTGCGGTTTTCTCTTTCCTGTTACCCATGGAGTTTCCATCTATATCTGCAGAGGAATAAGGCATGTAGCTGAGGATATGATAAATTCCGGGGCAACTATTCTCCTTGCCGTTCCGCTCCTCTGGGAAGCCATGTACCGAAAAATATACGGTGCTATCCAGTCCATGAAGGGCGGAGCCTTCAAGTATCGTCTCGGTCTGACCATCTCCAGGGTCGGAGAGGTATTCGGCAATAAGGGTTTGAGGAAGAAGGTGTTTTCAAAAGTTCACGATAAACTGGGTGGCCATATGAGACTCTGTATTTCCGGCGGCGCCGGTATCGCTCCTTCAGTTGTTGACGGCTTCATGAAACTTGGATTCGAATTTATTCAGGGGTACGGATTAACCGAGACCTCACCGATACTCTGCGTTAATACTCTTGAAGCTAACAGAGTAGGATCTGTAGGCCCGGCTCTTGCCGGTGTAACAATAAGAATCAGCAATCCCGATATAGAGGGAAATGGAGAAATCCTTGCAAAAGGTCCCAATATTATGCTGGGTTATTACAACAACCCCGCTGCAACCGCTGAAGTTCTATCGAACGATGGCTGGTTCAGCACCGGGGATTACGGTCATATCGACGATGATGGTTTTATTTTCATTACAGGACGAAAGAAGAACGTGATCGTCGCAAAGAACGGCAAGAATGTATACCCGGAAGAAATAGAGATGGTCATCGGGCAGGAATCATACATCCTTGAGTGCATGGTCGCGGGTAAGAAGACCGAAACCAAGGGTGAGGAGATATGGGTTATCTTTGTTCCAGATATGGAAAAATTCATCGAATACGCCGAGGAGCACGGTTTCAGTCTTACAACCGACTACCTCGCTGAATACATGAGAAAGATTGTCCGGAGTTTTAACGCGGCTCAGCCTATTTACAAGCGTATTGCCCGATTTATCATCAGAGAGGACGAGTTCCCGAAAACCACCACGCGAAAAGTGCGCAGAAAGGAAGTTCTGCGGGAAGCCGGACTTGAGGAAGGCATTTCCTACCACGTCTGAACAGATACTTCGATCAGGGTACTCCATAATATTTCCATATATGGTATATTCAGAGAGTCATAACCACTATATGATGAGGCTGGCAGATAGAGAAATGCAGTCTTATACTACATAGTGTATGTATCAAGAAATTATCATATAACATATGGTGTAAAATGATGGAAGAACTCATGCAGGAATCGCAAGTCTATGACGAGAGCAAAGTAAAAACTCTCTCCTCGATAGAGCATATTCGCCTCAGAACAGGAATGTACATAGGACGCCTCGGAAACGGTACACACCCTGACGATGGGATCTATGTACTTTTTAAAGAAGTCATGGACAATTCCATTGACGAATACATAATGGGCTGCGGCAAACGTATCATAATCTCCAGCGACAAAGCATCTGTAACTGTACGGGATTACGGAAGAGGCATCCCTCTTGGTAAGCTGGTGGAGTGTGTCTCCCAGATAAATACAGGGGCGAAGTACAACACTGATGTTTTCATGTTCAGCGTTGGGCTGAACGGTATCGGGACCAAGGCCGTGAACGCTCTTTCCGAGAAATTCAAAGTAGTCGCATACCGGGAGGGCGATTATCGTGAGGTTGTTTATTGCCGTGGTGAACTCCTCAGTGATGAGAGTGGAAAATCCTCTAAAAGAAACGGTACACTGGTCGAGTTCACACCCGATAGAGAAATATTCGGTGATTTCACCTTCCGGGAAGAATTTCTTCAGAACAGGTGCCAGCACTACGCTCATCTGAATGCAGGCCTCAGGATTCGACTGAATGGTACGGATTTTATCTCCGAAGATGGCTTGATGGACCTTCTTCGGGATGAAGCTGGAGAATCAGCAATGTATCCTGTTATTTTCTTTAGAGATAAGACTCTTGAATTCGCTCTGACACATACTTGCGATTTCGGTGAACGTTACCTTTCGTTTGCTAACGGTCAGTATACTTCAAGCGGAGGGACTCACCTTTCCGCTTTCAAGGAGGGTATAACCAAAGGCATCAACTCCTACGCGGGGGAAATCTATTCAAGTCAGGATGTGCGAGAAGGTATTATCGCTGCTGTTTCAATTCGCATCAAAGAACCTATTTTTGAATCACAGACCAAGACCAGACTGGGCAATAATGACATAAGAGGCTGGATAGTCAATACGGTCAAAACCGAGCTTGAGAAGCATCTTCACAAAAATCCGGAGAGTGCCTCGATTCTGGTCAATAAAGTTAAGATCAATCAGAAGGTTCGTACCGAACTCTCCGACGTTAAGAAGAAAGCAAAACAGAGAGCCAGGCAGGTTGCCCTGAGGATACCTCATCTGAAGGACTGCAAGATTCACTACGGAGACGATAATAAAAGGGCCGAGGAAACAACGATTTTCCTTACCGAGGGCGCAAGCGCGGCAGGAAGTATCATTTCGAGCCGGGATGTTCAGACACAGGCGGTATTTGCCCTCAAGGGAAAACCTCTTAACTGTTTTGGCAAGAGGCAGGATACCGTCTACAAGAATGAGGAGATCTACAATGTCATGCGCGCTCTTAATATCGAGAACGACCTCGAGGGATTGAGGTACAACAGGATCGTTCTTGCCACCGATGCGGACGTTGATGGCATGCACATAAGATATCTCCTGCTGACTTTGTTTCTTCATTTCTTCGAGGGTCTTGTTCTGGATGAACACCTTTTTATCCTTGAAACACCCCTGTTCCGCGTAAGGAATAAAAAGGAAACAGTTTACTGCTACAGTGAAAAGGAACGACAGAAAGCTGTCAACCGTCTAGGTGAAAAAGCTGAAATAACAAGATTCAAAGGGCTCGGGGAAATATCACCGAAGGAATTCGGGCAGTTCATCGGTAAGAGTATAAAACTGGAACCGGTTCGTATCACAAGGCTGAAAGAGGTTCCCGAAATGCTGGATTTTTATATGGGACGAAACACGCCCGAAAGGCGTGAATTCATCATGGAGAATCTGGTATGAGTGAAACCAGCCTCAGAAGGCTATACAAGCGCTATTTTCTCGAATATGCTTCCTACGTTATCAAGGACAGAGCTATTCCCGACCTTGCGGATGGTTTCAAGCCTGTACAGAGAAGGATTTTATGGTCTCTGTTCCAGATGGATGACGGCAGATTCAGCAAGGTGGCCAATGTAATAGGTCATTGCATGCAGTTCCATCCTCATGGTGACAGATCTATTGGTGACGCACTTGTATCCCTTGCGAACAGGGGATTTTTCATTGAAAGACAGGGTAATTTCGGCAACATTCTTACGGGTGATAGCGCTTCTGCATCAAGATATATTGAATGCAGACTGACGGATCTTGCCCGTGAGACCCTGTTCAATAAACGGATCACCGATTTCGAACCCAGTTACGATGGACGGAATCAAGAGCCGGTCCTGCTGCCCGCCAAGCTTCCTGTTCTGCTTCTCCTCGGAGCGGAGGGTATCGCGGTGGGGATGTCGACCAAGATATTTCCCCATAATTTCCAGGAGGTTCTTAAGGCTCAGATAGCATGTCTGCAGGAGAAGGAATTCCAGCTGTTTCCCGATTTTCCTCAGGGCGGCCGGATTGATGTATCCGATTACACTGACGGCAGGGGAAGGATACGGAACAGGGCAAGGATTGAGAAGGACGGCCACAAAAACCTGATCATAAGGGAACTTCCCTGGGGAACCACGACCGAATCGGTAGTAAACTCCATTGAACTGGCGTCCAATAAGGGCAAGATAAAGATTTCCTCAATCGATGACTATACCACTGATGCAGTCGAGATCAACGTGAGGCTTTCCCGCGGAGTCGGAATAGATGAAGGATTGAAAAGGCTTTTCGCGCATACGGACTGCGAAACTGTAAATTCCTCAAACATTGTTGTCATCCAGGACGGTATCCCTGTTGAAACCACGATCACAGAGATGATCCACTACTGTACCGGCAGGCTGATTGAGATTCTGAAGCTTGAGCTCAGGCTTGAAATCAACGATTACACCGGGAGGCTGCACTGGCTGACACTTGAGCAGATTTTCATTGAGAACAGACTCTACAAGAATATCGAGGAATGCACCTCATGGGATAATGTAAGAGATGCAGTTCTCCAGAGTCTGAAGCCATTTACGGATGAGATCAATCTGGAAGTCACCGAAGAGGATATCGACAAACTTCTTTCATTGAAAATCCGAAGGATCTCAAGATTCGATATAGACAGTCACAAAGAAGAGATGGGTACAGTACGGAAGAAGATGAAGAAAGCGAAATCCAATCTCAGGAATATTGTACCGTTCGCAGTAGATTATCTGGAAAAGCTTCTTGAGAAGTACGGCAAGAACTATCCAAGATTGACCAGTATCGAGGATTTCAGTGATATCGATGTGAAGAAAGTGGCCATAAGAAACCTCAAGGCAGGCTTCAACTCGGATACGGGCCTCTTTGGAACATCGATAAAAGGGGATAAGACCTTCAGCGTTTCTGAATATGACAGGTTCGTGTTCTTCCTTGATGACGGAACTTACAGGGTTATTCCTGTCCAGGAAAAGTATTTCATAGACGGGAACATTCTCTTCTGCGGTGTGCATGATAAGGAGATGGTATTCACAGCTGTTTATCAGCAGCAGAAAAGCAGGATTGCGTTTATTAAGAGGTTCTGTATCGGCAGTTTCATCATGGACAAGGAGTACAGATTCACTCCCGCCGGGGGGGAGGTTGCATTCTTTACATGGGAACCGGAGATGAAGCTTGATTTCTGGTTCCAGCGGACCAAGAGGATGAGGAGAAGGAAAGATGAATGCCTCATATCCGATTACCGTGTTACCAGTGAAAACGCTAAAGGTGTTCAGCTGTGCGGAAAGAAGATAATCTCCAGTATCAAGGGTGTGGAGCTGGATGATAACGGGGATGATGATTCCGTTGCCCTTTCTGAAACCGATATTCCAGACAATGAAGCTGAAGCTCCCGATGAAGCAGAGGATATACAGGAATCACTCGATGAGGCTGTGGAAACCGAGCCAACGTCGCCGGAGGATGTTATTAAGCAGGCTGAAGATTTCCGCACGAATGCAGCCGAAGCGCTGAAAAGGGCTGAAGAAGTCATACATCCTGATGAAGAAGAAGATTCCGACGACCTTTTTGGAGACCTGAGCTGAACTAAATCACCTCAGGCTTAATCCCAGTTACCAATCCTCTGGAACTCAAGAGTCTCTCCGCAGCAGACCGGGCATGGGTTATTACCATCATTCAATGAAACAAGCTGCCAGTTCAGCGGGTCCTCCTCGACCAGTTCATCGTTTAAGTGGACACCTGCCGGCAGTACACCGTCCAGGCTGATCTCTCCGAGGACTTCGGGTGAGTTCCAGCCCATGGAAATTTCCACGACGTCCTCGTATGAGTTATTGATGATGACTGCGATCTCACTGGAGATTATCTCAACGATCTTCCGGTAGTTGTTATTGATGGTGACGGCTATTTCCCCGGCGGTCTCCATTCCGATCCCGTAGTGATTGTTAGTGATGTTGACCGCTATCTCATCGATGTTCAACTCATCGATGTCATAGTGGTTGTTAGTAATGTTGACCGCGATCTCTTCGGCCACGATCTCTATGATGTTGAACCTTACCAGGTGATACTCACCAGAATCAGGATCGCGGTACACTTCGGCAACGTAACCCGGAATCATGCCGTATCCCGCGAAGAACTCATCGGTCTGGTAACCGCACTCTTCGCAGAAACCAACAACGATTTCACCGGCAACAACCGGGATGGCACAGATCAGTACAGTAAGCACAAAAAGTATAAAGCGCATATTTATCTCCTTTGTGATCTGAATCAGAAAAGTCTAGATCCCCTTGAGGTTCTCTTTCAGTCTATCCAGGGGATCGTTACCCGGGGCCGGTACGAACTCCTTGCCGGTTATCATTTCATACAGTTTTATGTACCTTTGTGAAAGCTCAATGACAAGATCATCCGGAGCCGCCGGGAGTTCCTCATCGTTGTACGGGTCGCAGTTGTCCCTGAACCATAATCTGAGGAATTCCTTGTCGATGTTCTCCGGTTCCCGGCCACTCGAGATTCTGTCTTTGTAGCTGTTTGCTATCCAGTATCTTGAGGAATCAGGAGTATGGATTTCATCGATGAGGATGATATTACCATTGTCATCCTTCCCCAGTTCGTACTTCGTATCCACCAGGATAAGACCGTTCCGGGCTGCTATCTTCATCCCTCTTCTGAAGAGCTTCATTACTATATCGGAAGCTCTGTCCCATTCATCAGCTGTCATCAGACCTTCACTGAGTATTCCTTCGGGGGTTATAGACTCATCGTGGAGATCACTCTTGGTTGTAGGGGTGATTATTGGCTCCGGAAATTTCTGGTTCTTCACCATTCCATCCGGAAGTTCGTTGCCGCAGATGTTCCGGCTACCGTTATTGTATAGGGTCCATGCGGAAGTGCTTGTACTGCCTGTCAGGTAACCCCTGACGATGAATTCCACAGGGAAGACTTCGCACTTGACTGCAAGAGTAGCATTCGGATCTGGTATTGAGATAACGTGATTTGGAACGATATCACTGGTGTTTTCAAACCAGAATGCACTTACCTGGTTAAGAACCTGTCCCTTGAAAGGGACCGAAGTCAGTACTCTGTCGAATGCGCTTTGTCTGTCAGTGGTGATAAGAAGAATTCTATCTCCAAGATCGTAGCTGTCTCTGACTTTGCCCCGTTTTCCCCCCGGAAGATTCAGCGGTGACGTATCGGTAAGGCAGCTGGATAGGTTTTTTCTGATAGTGTCCTTGTTGACCATGACATCCTCTCGATTGTTAGTGGAATTCATTAGCAATTTCAATTCTGAGCATGTATGATAGTGAAACTTTCCGTTAACAGAAACCTTTTCAGATCAATGCAGAACAGGAGTAATATGAAGCAGGATAACACTGCAGATAAGAACATCACCTGGCACCATCATGGTGTGGACAGAACTGACAGAGAAAAGCTTCTCGGGCACGGGGGAGCTACGGTATGGCTCACCGGGCTTTCCGGCTCCGGCAAATCTACCGTTGCGGACATACTTGCAGAAATGCTTCAGGAGCGCGGGGTTCTGACAGCGATCCTCGACGGTGACAATATCAGGCACGGTCTTAACAGCGACCTGGGATTTTCACCGGAGGACAGGAAAGAGAATATCCGCAGGATATCTGAAGTCGCAAAACTGTTCAGTTCCTTTGGTGTAGTGAACCTGCTTGCCTTCATAAGCCCCTACCGCGAGGACAGGGATTATGCAAGGTCGATCCAGGATGAGAACGATTTTGTTGAAGTGTACGTTGAAGTCCCGCTTGAAATTGCTGAGCAGAGGGACCCCAAGGGTTTGTACAAGAAAGCCAGAAGCGGTGAGATACCTTCTTTCACAGGGATATCAGCGCCTTACGAAGAACCCCTTTCCCCTGAACTTGTTCTGAAAACCCATGAATCAACAGCAGAGGAGTGCGCTGAACAGATAATGGAAGTCCTTGTGGCTAAGAGAATAGTACCACCGGTCAGCTAAGCAATGCAGTTCTTCTCGTGGCTATCCTTCAGATCAGACAGCGGAGAAAGGAAATTCTTCCGTCCCCTTGGGGGGGGTGAGAGAAAATCATTCAAGCTCCATCTGCTGTCAGCCGTTTGCGGCGGAGTGTCCATGGGAGTGGTTATCAACCATGACTACATTGCTGTAAACGGGCTGCATGCCGCCGCCTGGCAGATAACTGCCCTTACGATGCTCTGGCCGATCAGTAACATGCTTGCTGTTTTCATAAACCACTGGCTTGACAGCAGGGGGAGGTACGACAGGGCAGTTCTTATCTTCGGAGTCCTTTCCAGGCTTCCTGTGGCTCTTATGTTCTTCTCATCTAATGTTAATCTGATGCTGCTTCTTCTTCTTTTCTTCTTCGCGTCAAACAGTGTTATCCTGCCCGCTCAGAACAGCATCATGAAGAAGCGCTACTCCCAGAGTAACAGGGCAAGACTTTTCGGCTGGTGGACAAGCGCGTTCACACTCTTCAGCCTTCCCATGGCCATGCTTGCAGGCGCTTTTCTGGATATGGATTTCCAGTATTACAGAATTCTATTCCTGGTTGAAGCCCTGTTCGGAGCGGGGCAGGCTGTGTTCCTTTCAAGAATGGCCCGAGGTATGGAAGCCGGAGTAGCGAATAAATCCACCGGTCGAGGATCGATCCACTTCTTCAGAAGCCTGTGGGCTATTTTTAAGAATGACAGGGATTTTGCCTGGTTCGAGATATACTTTTTCATATACGGTATTGCCTTTTTAATGATCCTGCCCGTAATACCTTTCTTTGCAATTGACAGACTGGGACTGGATTATGAGCAGTACGCCCTGGCGAAGGGTGTGATCGGTCAGATAGGAGTGCTTTTACTGTCTCCGTTTCTGGGAGTCCGCCTTGAGAAGCTTCATCCCTTCAGATTTACTGGAATTGTATGCCTTCTGCTCACCTTCTACCCGCTCTCGATGGCCTTCGGCAACTGGATACCTGATATGGGAATAGTGTTTTTCTATATCGCATACGCGATCTTTGCATTGGGCATGGCAGGAGTGAGAATGTCCTGGAACATCTCCAGCCTGCACTTCGCCCCTCCTGGGCAGGAAGCCACATACCAGGGTCTGCATATTACGATGACAGCTCTGAGGGCATGTTTTGCCCCTATTCTGGGAAGCGTTCTTCTGCATTTCGGAGGATTTTCAGAAGCGTTCCTGGTTTCCTCAGGCCTTTTTGCTCTTTCGGGCGTTCTGTTTCTCAGAAAGTACAGAAAAAGGAGGGCAGAGGGAACACTGGTATGACAATTATTTCTTGAGGTACTTCAACATTTCCGCAGTGTTCCTGAGTTCAAGGACTCGAGGACCCGGCGCGGAAAAATCTCCGTCTGGACGTACGAATACAAAATCAACTCCTGCTGCGTTGGCAGCACCCATATCGCTGCCTGCACTATCACCGATGAACAGAGTATCGTACGTTTTTGAATCCGCAAGTTTCATTGCGTAACGGAGTATTTCAGGATCCGGTTTTGCGGACCCCACTTCACAGCTCAATACGATAAGGTCAAGAAACTCCATCAACCCCGATTTCTCAAGCCTTTTTCGCTGGACAAATCCCGGACCGTTGGATACAACTCCAACAGTGAATCTACCTCTGAGTACCTTGAGCAGGTTGATAATGCCCGGGAGCGGTTCACCATGCTCCTCCAATCCCTCAAAGTAGAGTTCGATGAATTCAACGGGATCAACACCTAACTCGGCTTTACTGAAAGCCTGACGCATTTCATTGGAACCCGGTTCAATTGCTGATGGTTTGCAGGCTTCAAGGTCCTGAATAACCTTATCCTCAAGGAATCGAAGGATATGTTTCAGAGTATCGCTGGATTTCTCCAGATCGAGTACTTCCACGATATATTCCGCGGCGAACTTCTGCGCCACGGCATAATTGATAAGTGTCCCATCCAGATCGAATAGAAAAGTACTGTATTTACTGAAATCCATTGAAATATCCTCCTCTGTACTAATACCATTGTCATGAAAGTGCACTTCGGCAATACCTTTGCGTTATATTACTGTTGCTTTATCATCGTTGAATAATCACTATTAGAAAGGCACTATCGTTATGAGTAACCAGAATACCGCACCGTTAAGTCTTGAAACCCCCCCTGCGGAAAAGAGCATTCTCGTTCTTTCCGGAAAGGGTGGTGTAGGTAAGAGCACCGTTGCAGCCAACCTTGCCACTTCACTTTCACTTCAGGGGTATGCTACCGGTCTTCTTGATACGGATTTTCACGGTCCCAGCATTCCCAAACTTCTGGGTATGGAAGGAACGAAACTCACTTCATCCGATGGGAAAAAGCTGAACCCGGCTGAACTCGGATCTCTGAAGGTTATCTCTGTTGATTTCATGCTCGCCAGCAGGACAGACCCTGTGATCTGGCGCGGACCTATGAAGATGAACGTGATCAAACAGCTTTTTGAAGACGTTAACTGGGGAAAGCTGGACTATATGATAGTGGACTGTCCTCCGGGAACCGGTGATGAACCGCTATCTGTTGTTCAGCTCATACCTGAACCCACCGGTGCTGTAATTGTCACTACGCCACAGGAGATGTCCCTTTCTGATGTAAGGCGCTCGATTCAGTTCTGCCGCGCTCTTAAGCTGCCGGTACTGGGAGTAATAGAGAATATGTCAGGATTCGTCTGTCCTCATTGCGGTGAGCGGACTGAACTCTTCGGTTCGGGGGGCGGGGAGAAAATGGCCTCTGAGATGGAAGTTCCCTTCCTCGGGAGAATTCCCATAGAGCCTGAAATAGTATTATCGGGAGACAGCGGAAAACCCTTTGTGGATCATAACAGGCAAACAGAGTTCGCAAAGATCTTCCAGAGCATTGTAACTGATATAGTGGGAAAGACAACTTAGCAAAAGGGGCCGCAAAAGGGGTCGGGCCTAACATCTAAACATTCGTTACTGTTGAATAAAGGAAAAATGTTTAGATGTTAGGCCCGACCCCAATGAAAGAGGCGGGGATGAACCCCGCCTCTTTTGTGCACCA
>RCNF010001445.1_pt1 | contig 13423 bp, 16 predicted proteins | sample 2041311 | NCBI WGS metagenome assembly RCNF01 (sample SAMN09708228, study PRJNA481090) | Marine sediment metagenome, whole genome shotgun sequencing project. | biome: marine sediment; feature: ocean; material: sediment; isolation source: Sewage treatment plant 2 marine sediment (STP2) ... | reverse complement strand
TTCTTCGTTTACTGATATTGATTCGTCGATTCACAAGGCCGATATTGCGGCGTTGGCCGCTGCGGGGATCACGGCGGGGTGTAATCCTCCTGCCAACACTCTGTACTGTCCCCGGGATCCGGTTACCAGGGGACAGATGGCCTCATTCCTCGCCCGTGGGCTCAAGCTCGACATCTCACCCAGGATCGTGGTGACTGCCGACCAGGACCTCGGGGGTGTCGCCGATGGCACGCTTGAAGACGCAGCCGTCGCCGAACTGACCGCTTTGTTTGGCAGCCCCACCCTCGATACGCCAGGACGCTGTCCCTATTTCCTCCCTGCGGACAACATGCGGTATGTCCGTTGGGGTTCACTGATCGCCGCGATCAAGACCGTCGATGCCGGTGATGGCGTAATCGGTCTCGCCGGGTGGCGCTACAAGCTCGACGGAGCCGGCCAGCCCGAGGCGGGTGGCCCGATCGCCGCACACGTCGAGATGCCCTTCGGTCTCGAACTAAGCAACCCGATAAGCGACGCGGTGGCAGCAGGCGGGACGGCGATTGCCACAACCCCGTTTGGTTGGACAATCTCGGAGTTCACCGACTTTGTTGTCGAAGCCAACGGACTTGCGGTCGACCCGAACGCACCGATTGACGGCGTCCAGCAAGGCTTCGGCTTCTCCTGCGAATAGGGCTCCCGCAAGCGGGAGCTTGCGAGTTTCTGCCACGGGAACTCGGGCGGCCGCAGGCCTAGAAGTGCCTAGTACAGGTAGGTCCAGGACCAGGTCTCGGACTCTGAGCCGCTGGCGTCGGTAATGGTGCGGGTCACCTTGTAGGTGCGACCGCTCGCTTCGGTCTTGGTGTCGACCACTCGTGCATTCGGTCCACCTTCGTTGACCACATCGAGCACGGTGCCGGCTGTTGAGGTGAAGTCACCGGCGACGCTGCGTCCGTCGTTGTCGCCCCACAATTCCACGGTCACTGAAGTGCCGGTGTAGTGGGAGCGGATCTCCAACGGGTATGCGGTGTCGTTGCGGAACTTGAGGTCAACCCAGCCCGCGATCAACGTCGACTCGATTCCCTGCGGATATCGGGCAAAATCGACGCTGTGGGGACGATGCTCGATCTCGTCGAGCCCTGCATACCAAACGGCATTGAAGAGGGTCGTTGAGGTTTGGCAGTTGCCGTTGTCGATCTGGTTCTTCATCACCTTCAGCATCGACAGGGCGTCTCCGGGGAGGAGGACGATGCCATCGATTGCCTTGGCAACCTCTTGCACGTAAGTAACCCTCGTTTGGCAGCAACTGTGGTGGGTTGTGAAGCTTGAGATCAGATGGAATGGTGCGTCAGGAGGTTCGATAGGGTCCAGCTCTAGCCCTCGCATCAGAAAAGCTGCCATCTGCTCCCTGGTCACGATCTGGTAGGGACAGAACTCGTCGCTGGCCGGTGGGTTGCAGCCAAGGGTGATCCCGGCCGCGGCGATGGCGTTGATGTCGCCTGCGTGAACAGAATCGCCAAGGTCGGTGAAGGGTCCGCTAGCTCGTGCCGGCTCTCCAAGCGCCCGGGCCAGCATCGAGGCCATCTCCCCGCGGTTGATCGATTGGTCGGGGCAGAACGAGGTGTTGAACGGCGGGTTACACCCCTTGGTGATCCCCGCAGCGAAGATTGCATTGATCGCTGATTCATGCATTGAACCGCCGATATCGGAAAATGGTTCCACGGCAGCCTCGCCGAGGTTGAGGGCCCGCGATAGGAATGTGGCCATCTCTTCTCGAGTGACCGGCTGCTCGGGACAGAATCGATCGTTGCTAGGAGGATTGCAGCCGACGGTTACGCCAGCCGCTGCGATGGCCTCAATGGCACCCTCGTGGATACTGTTGTTGTCATCGACGAATGTGCCACCGGGAGGTAGCTCGGCTGCCTCTGCTGGTGTGTTTGCCGGCAGCCCAACGGCTATGACAGCAACTATTGCTAGGCCAAGCGCAAACCGACCGATGCGCGCTATCGAGGTCCCGGTCACGATGTTCCCTTCTTCGATCCGATTGTCAGGCATCGGCATCAGTTGCGCCCGTCTTTAGGCTCCCAGCTGTGCGAAATGCTACCTGGCAGCGGTCGCCGACTCGACGTTTTCCGGGATGCGTCAGGACGCGAAAAGAGCGGGCCGTCCGAGGGGGGACAAAGACGACCCGCTCTCTTGTCCTGTGAACTGGCTAGACGAGCGAGTCCTCTTTTTCAAATAGGTGTGCGTTGTGGACGAAGCCATGAACGGTGAACGGCTTCAATGCCTCGTCATGATGTGGGGGGAACACCATGAACGAAGCAGCTGCCCCGACCAGGCACAACACTCCGGTGATGGAGAAGGCCAACGGGAAGTTGCCACCGTCGCCCAGCCATCCGCCAAGGATTGGAAAGATAATCCCGCCGGCCCCATACGCAAGGAAGACCCATGGGTAGTTCTTGCCGACCGCGGCGTTGCCGAATTCATCGGCGGTGAGAGCGGGGAAGAGAGCAAAGTTGCCGCCGAAGTTGAATCCGATGAGTGTCGCGAATAGGTACAGGGTGTACTCGTTGCCGGCCATCGAAGTGAAGAGCAGCAGCAGAACGCCCTGGCTGGCGGCCATAGTTACGACGGATCTCTTACGACCCAGTTTGTCACCAAGAATTCCCCAGGCGAGCCGACCGATTCCATTGGCGAGGCTGAAGAACACGGCCATTGCGGTACCAGCGATGGCATCGGCGGCGTCAATTCCAATGCCGTTGTCAACAAGAGCCTCGGGTGGATAGAGCTTCATGAGCCCGATAGCCATAAGGCCGGCGCCTGCGCTGACTAGGAACGTCAGCGAGATCAGGTGGAATTGTGGTGTGCGGAGCATTTCCTGTGGAGTGAAATCCTCGCTGCCTTCGCCTATCGCCTGCGGAGGGGTGAACCCATCCGGCAGCCATCCTTCTGGCGGCATCTTCATCCACATGCTGCCGATGACCACAAGCACGGCGAAGGCAATCCCGTAGGTGACGAACGTGCCGTTGAGCCCGATGTTGTCGATGAGACTGCCCCACGACCCGGCAAGCTTCACCCAGCCCATTGCGCCGAAGCCGAAGCCGGCGACGGCGGCACCGGTGATCATGCCCTTCTTGTCCGGGAACCAGCGCATCCCGACTGCGATCGGAACCACGTAGGCAAGGCCGATTCCGGAGCCGCCGATGAGCCCGACACCGAGGAGGACGGTCCAGAAGTTGGTCCCGCTACCGAGACCGGCGATGACGTAGCCAACACCGAGAGTGATACCGCCGGAGAGCGCTAGACGCTGCGGACCCCAATCGTTCAGTTTGCGGCCGGCGAAGACCATCACGATGGCGAACATGGCCAGACCCGCCGAAAACACTATCTGTGTTTCGGTATTGGTCCATCCGGCATCCTTTAGCCCCGGCGTGAAGACCGACCAGGCATAGATGGCGCCCAGGCACCACTGAATGAGCAACGCTCCAACTACGACTTTCCAACGACTGGCCGTATCGGCCATGGCAGACCCCTTCAACAATTGATTGCGTGAATGGGTACACCGTATGCCTCGAAGGTCCTCGTCGGTAGGGTCCAAAGGCTTGCAGACAAGGTCATTCGTCCGGTCCGATTGGTGGGCCTATGGAGCCAGTATGCGGATCTCGATGGCGCCGGTGTTGCCACCGGTTGAGTCTGTCACCTCAAAGCGGAAATTCTGGCCATTCGTGTCGACCGCAGCAGTTGACGGATCGGCAGGATTGCCGGCAGGGAACGGTCCGAGTCGATCACCGCTGTCGATGGTGACGGTGAAGGTAGTAGTCGTGGCGGTTCCATCGGCCATCGTGCGGGTCAGGAATTCGAGTCCGCCGATTTGTTGCGGCGAGCCGAGGTCGATCGTAATGAACGAATCGTCACCATCGCCCGCTGACGACCATTCGGTGCCCAGGTCACCATCGATGGCGTTGTTACTGGCCCATTGTGACGAGAACTCGCTGCTCACCTCGGCAACCGTCCCGCCGGTCGCAAGGTTTTGGCCACTGCTAGCTTCACTGATCTTCGTCTCGGCGGCGGGCAGCGTGAAGGTCATCAGCTCACTTTGGTAGAGGGTGCCGTCGGCCGTAGAGCCTTGAAGTTGATAGAAGTAGGTCTCGCCGGCGGCGGCGCCGGGTAGGAAGACGTCGTGCTGCACGATGCCGGTTCCGTTCATCGCCAGCGAGTTGTTGAAGTGACCCAGGTCCTCGGTTTCTCCCCATACGATTGCGCAGATCGCCGCCTCGGTTGTGGTGACTCTGAAAATCGCCCGGCCGGGGAACGTGGGGTCATTCTCGAATTCGAGTTCGGAGTCTTGGATCTCTGCAAATGGACGTGGTGCTGAGTCGATTGTTTCTGCGGCAGAGGAACAGGCGGTCGCCAGTAGGGCAACCACCGCCGCGCCGTAAATGATTCGTTTCATGTGAGTCTCCCCGGTGATGCCATCTGTACGACGTATTTGAAGGCTTTCCCGCGCCCTGTTTGTCGCAGTTTGGACAGTCCGCCGTGCTCTACTATCAGTCCGCGCCATGTTGCTGAAGGGATAATTCCATGACCGAGAATGTCGTTCTCACAGGTTTCATGGGAACGGGCAAGAGTGCGGTGGGCCGGTTGCTTGCTATCCGACTCGGATTCGAATGGGTCGACACGGATGGCCTCATTGAGTCCACGCACGGTCCCATCGTGGAGATCTTTGCCTCGAACGGGGAAGAGGCGTTTCGCGATATGGAGAAGGCCGTTGCCGTTGAGCTTGCTGGCCGCGTTGGCCTCGTAATCTCGACGGGTGGCCGAATGATGTTGGATCCCGACAATGCGGCCGTGTTGGGGAAGCGGTCCCGGGTCTTTTGCCTCACCGCCGCTGCTGATGAGATCGTACGGAGAGTGGTGGCACAAGATGGACCGCCGCGCCCTCTGCTCTCTGGACAGCGTCCGGCAGAACAGATTTCGACCCTTCTCGAGGAACGGGCTGCGGCCTACGCCCAATTCGAGCAGGTTGCCACCGACGAAAAGTCGGTTGACGAAGTTGTCGAGGACCTGACCCGGCGGCTGCACGTCTCAGGGTGACCGTGACAGATTCGTGGCCTGCTGCAGTGCTTACAGTGATGGCATAGACGGAAAGGTTTGTGAAATGGAGATGCAGTATCGGCGGCTGGGCAAGGCGGGGGTCAAGGTCAGCGTCTTCTCTTACGGTTCATGGCTGACATTTGGTAGCCAACAGGAGTCGGATGAGAGTCTGCGTTGTATGCAGGCAGCGTACGAAGCAGGGATCAACTTCTTTGACAACGCCGAGGTGTACGCCGGGGGCGGAGCGGAACAGATCATGGGTGACGCCCTCCAGGAGCTGGGGTGGCCTCGCCACTCGTATCTTGTGTCCACGAAGTATTTCTGGGGTATTCATCGCGAGAACCCCAATGCCACCTTCACGCTCAATCGCAAGTACTTGATGGAGGCAATCGACAAATCGTTGGAACGGCTCCAGCTCGACCATGTTGATCTTGTCTACTGCCATCGACCCGATCCGGAGACGCCGATTGAAGAGACGGTGTGGGCGATGTCGGACATCGTTGCTTCGGGCAAGGCGCTCTACTGGGGCACTTCAGAGTGGTCGGCGGCCGAGATTCGGGCGGCTTGGGAGATTGCCGAGCGCCACCACCTTCGCAAGCCGGTGGTTGAACAGCCTGAGTACAACCTGCTCAATCGCACCAAGGTTGAGACTGAGTTCGCCCGGCTCTACGAAGATATCGGGCTTGGGCTCACCACATTTAGCCCACTCGCTTCGGGCATGCTCACTGGCAAGTACGCATCCGGCATCCCTGAGGGAAGCCGCGGGCAGGCCGTCGAATGGTTGCAAGACAGCCTCACCGACAGCGCCAGCCTGGCCAAGGTCGCCGAGCTGCAAACGGTGGCGACCGATATTGGGTGCTCGCTGGCTCAACTGGCACTCGCCTGGACGGCGTCGAACCCCAATGTCAGCTCAGTAATCATCGGCGCTCGCAAGCTCGACCAACTAAACGAGAACTTGAAGGCCCTCGAAGTGCTTGGTCAGCTCACTGATGAGCACAAGAGCCAAATCGATGACATTTTCAGCTAGCCCGGCAATCGGCCAGCGTTGTCTCTCCAAAGGAACCCGGATGACTGTGTTTGATCGTATGGGAACTGAACACGACCTAGCTGCGACTTTGGTGGGGTCATGGTGAATTGGTCAACAAGAGTCGTTGGTGCCCTGGCGGTGGCCGCTCTTTTCGTCGGCGGTTGTGGTGGGTCTGAGCCCACTCGCGAGCTGTCGGAGGAAGCCGCCGCCGGTCGCGAGGTTGCGTTGTCGCGCGGGTGCTCTGCTTGCCATGGCGAGAATGGTGAAGGTGGCGTCGGTCCTGCTTGGGAGGGGCTGGCGGGGAGCACCGTTGCGTTAGAAGGCGGTGGTGCCGTAGTAGCCGATACTGAGTATTTGCGTCGGGCATTGGTCGATCCGCAAGCCGAAATAGTGGAGGGCACTACTATCGAGATGCCGGTCACCGCATTGTCGGAGGCCGAGATCGTCGCGTTGATTGCCTATATCGAGGAGCTGCGGTGAAGCGGCTGGTGGCAGTTGTTGCATTATTGAGTGTGGTGGCTGCCGCGTGTTCGTCTGAACCAGAGGAACTGTCAGGTTTTGTGCGAAGTCCGCTGCCATCAGTTGGCGATGCGTCTCTTCCAGATGCAAGCTCCGGCGGTGCGAGCTTCGCCATGCGAGCTCCCGAAGGAGAGCTGCTGATCGTCTATTTTGGGTACACCGCCTGCCCCGACGTCTGTCCGACAACGCTTGCTGATCTGAAATCTGCGCTGCGGGACATGGGTGATGATGCCGATCGGGTGCAGGTGGCGATGGCGACGATCGATCCCGACCGCGATTCAGACGAGATTATCTCTCGCTACGTGCAGTCCTTCATACCGGGTGCTCACGGTCTCCGGGCCCAGGATGACGAGTTGCTGCGGGCCGCCGCAGACGTTTTTGGTGCGGACTACGGCGTGACGATTACAGACGACGGCGAGTACGAGGTCATTCATACCGGTCACCTATATGCGGTCGACGATGCTGGACTGCTGCAGGTCACCTGGGCATTCGGGACCGAGTCGGAAACCCTTGCCAAGGACATGCAGATCCTGCTGAGGTCCGAATGAGGCGAAGACTGCTCATTGTGCTTACGGCTGGGGTGTTGTTGCTGACCGCGTGTGGTTCAGATGATGCCGGACCACTATTGAAGGACGACAGTTCCCAAGACACACCTGACTTCTCATACGTGATTCCGGCTGGCGCTGGTGAGCTGATTGACCAAGGGGAGCCGCTCGACATTCTTCCGCGAGAGATCGGGGCACAGGTTGGCGAATTGTTTGAGTTGATCAACCTCGACGATCGTGGTCACCTCGTCGGGCCCTTCTTCGTTGGGGCGGGAGAGACGCTCAGACAACGCTTCAACGCTCCGGGTACCTTCATTGGGGCATGCTCGGTGCATCCCTCAGGCGAAATCGTTCTCACCGTGGTGGAGTAAGGATGCGCCGGCTGGTCACTGCCGGGATGTTGGTGCTGATGTGGTCGGTGGCGACAACAACTTTTGCTGCCGCAGATCCTCCTGGTCCGACGGATTACATGAACGATGTCACCGAGGTCAGCCCTGATGTTGCCGGCTTCGCAGTCGAAATCATCGGCGGCGACTCGTTTGTCTTGCTAACCGTTGACCCCGGCGTAACGGTGGAAGTTGTGGGATATCAGGGAGAGCCCTATCTCCGGTTCCTTGAGGACGGAATTGTCGAGGAGAACCAGCATTCTCCTTCGACCTACCTGAACGAGGAGCGGTTCGCCGCAGTCGATTTGCCTGCCGAGGCCGATGTTGATGCAGCGCCGGACTGGAAGGTGGTCGGCACCGACGGTTCGTATGCGTGGCATGATCATCGCACCCATTGGATGAATCCAGAGCCTCCACCGGGCCGCGCTCCGGGCGATCAAATTGTTGAAGGCGTGGTGCCTCTGGTGGTGGATGGTGTTGAGGTGGGGGTGACTGTTGTTTCGGTGTGGCAGCAGCCTCCATCTTCAGTCCCCGTTGCGCTTGGATTCACGTTGGGGCTACTGATCGCATTTGGGTTGCTGCGCCGCAGAGACAGCGTGTTGGCGCCGAGCCTGCTCGTGCTCGGTTTAGCTGCGACCTTGGTTGGTGCGGTGGCCTATCTATCGGTCCCAACGGAGACGAGTCCGCCATGGAGCCTGTGGGTATTCCCAGTCACCGGTGTGCTGGTGGCTCTTGTGGTGCTGGCCCTCGGAAATCGGGGAGGGATGGTCGAGCGACAACGGCAGACTCTCCTCCTCGTCGCAGCTGTAGAGCTGGTTGGCTGGGGTATCAGCCATTGGGGATGGCTGTGGCCGTCGATCCTGCCTACATCACTTCCGTTTTGGGTAGACCGGTTTGTTGCCAGCACGGTTCTGGTGAGCGCTATTGGAGCCGCCGCGGCCGTGATCGCGGCTACTGCTGCTCCTTCGCTCAGTACCGGGTTGCTAGGTGCGCCTACGGGGCCTCTTCGCGGACCTGCACCTCAACGACCTTCTCGCCGCCGTTTTCGAAGGTGAGAGTGAGGTCGAACTTTTGGCCGAGTTCCAGGGGAGAGGCGATCTCAAGAAGCATGACGTGGAAGCCACCTGGCTCCAGGCTGACAGTCTCGCCCGCAGGTAGCGCAATTTCGCCAACCTCCTGCATCATCATGGCGCTGGCCATGCCTTCTTCGTGCATCGAGTCATCCGCGGCCACGGTCTCATGGCTCTCGGCTTGGTCAGCGATGGACGAATCCACAGAAACACCGAGCAGTCGATCAGCGTCGCCACTCGACAGATCCAGATAGACGGCACCAGATAGGCGGTTATGCCTCGCGGGCGAATCCGAGCGTTTGGTCGCCGAGCAGCTGCTGGCGAGCTCGGGCGACGGGGGAACGGATCGTGCCTATCGGGCATCCGATGGTCTCCGCCGCATCCTCATACGACAGTCCAACCAGCTGGGTGAGTACGAATGCGGTCCGCCGCTCATCACTGAGTACCGAAAGCAATTCGTCGATTTCCAACCAGGTCTCGTCATGCAGTTCGGTGGTCAGCAGATCGGCGACGAGCCGTTCGTCGAGACGCCGGCTCTTGATCTGGCGTCGGGTTGCATCAGCACAAACCCGCCGCGCAATGGATAGGAGCCAGGCACGGGCCGAGCCATCCCCACGAAACCGGTGGAGTGAGCCAAGCGCCCTGGTGTAGGTCTCCTGGGCGAGGTCTTCAGGATCCGATGGTCGGCCCAGGTACCGACACACCCCGAGCACGTCCGGCATGGTGGTCATCACGAAATCGTCCAGAGCGTGACGGTCGCCGGTTTTGGCCCGCATTGCTAATACCGTCAGATGATCCATGCGGGCATTGTGGAGCGATGGAACCGAAAAGGCGATTACTGCGACCTTATGGACATGGAGTGCGACACAGCCCGTCTTGCGATCTCGTCGGCGATTGACGACGGCGTGGTGGTGTCCGACGAAATTGAACAGCACGTTTCGGTTTGTGCGGCCTGCCAGCAGTGGCGGGAGGGGGTCCACCAGCTGCGCCGCACAACCTTGCGCACCGTTTCAGGCGCGCCTTCCGCCGCGATAGCTGTTTCAGAGCTACCACGACGATTCACGATGCACCGATGGATCCGCTTTGCCCTCGCCTGGGCGGGTGCGCTGTTGGTGGTGTGGAATGCCGTCGATATGTTCTCGGCCGGCTCCGGGCTAAGTATTCATTTCGAGCGACATCAAGCAGCCTTTGATGTGGCGCTCGGCCTGGCGTTTCTGTTTGTGGCCTGGCGATCGGATCGCGCCTACGGGATGGTGCCATTTGCCGCGGCGTTTGCTATTGCGTTGACTCTGTCCGCGGTAATTGATCTTGCCAATGGAGCCAGCACCTTCGATCGAGAGTCTGCTCACCTGATCGAGATTCTGGGTCTGGCCCTGTTGTGGGCTCTTGGACTTGCGGTCGGGCCGGGACGGAAACGTCACGGCAAAGACCCTGGGTCCGGCTGATCAGCGGTTGCTGACGACTGTTGTGACCGCAATGTTGCCGGCGGCTTCGAGCGTGACCATGAGGTCCAGTTGCTCACCTACCTCAAATGGACTGGTGGGAGCGATACACATTACGTGCAGGCCGCCTGGGATCATTTCAAGTGTCTTGCCGGCAGGGATCGTGAGTTGATCAGGCTCGGCAAGTCGCATTCGCATGACCCGGTTGTCGTCGAACTGAGTGGCGTGCAGCTCGATGGTTCCACATCTGTCGGTGGTTACTGCGATGAGCTGGTCATCTTCGCCGGTGCCATTTGCAATGGTGAGATAGACCACGGCGGCTTGTGCCCCCGGCGGTGTAGTCGGCGCCCAGGAATCGGTGATTTCCACGATGCCATTGCCGCCGCCCGAACAGGCTGCCGTCAGCAGAACTAGTCCAGTGAGTATGAAGGGGAGACGTCTTTGCATCGAGTGCACGCTAACCGATTGCCATGTCAACGAGATTTGGGTGTGCCTACCAATCGATCCGCCGCATTGGCGCCGGTGGGGGCATCTATCGTGTTCGTTGTCGAGTTGCAGAGGGCATGATGAACAGCCAAACGAATCCACATGTTGTGTTTGCGGGAATGGCCACTTTGGACCTGGTCCAATTCGCCGATGCTCTCCCTGCTGCAGGGATGAAGGGGACCTCGAATGCCGGCTACTTCGACATCGGCGGGCCTGTGACCAACGCCGCGATTGCGGCGCGACAACTGGGGGCCAGAGTGGCTTTGGTGACCGGCCTCGGTGCTGGGCCCTTGCCCGGCTATGCAAAGGGGCTGCTCGCAAAGTATGAGATGGATATCGTTGACCTGGCACGTGAGAGCGAGCTGCCCGTTGCGAGTATCTGGGTCGACGGAGCCGGGGAGCGGACGGTCCTAGCAGCCGATAATCGCGGAGCCAAGCTCAATGTTTCCGGGCAAGAATTCGTAACGGCGGACACGATCGCGGTGCTTCTTGATGGTCACTATCCCGAGTTGCAGCTTGCGGTGGCGACGCAGGCGGTGGCTGCCGACGTGCCCGTCGTGCTCGACTGTGGGAGATGGCGGCCAGTGTTTGCCGACTTGTTGCCGCTGGCAACGGATGTGATCGCCAGTGCCGGCTTCTGCCCTCCAGAGATGGCAGGGATCGCGACGTCGGAGTTGGCCGCCAGCCTGTGCGACAGATACGGCCTGGCCCTTGCTGCCATTACCAGGGGCGAGCACAGCATCCTCGTCGCCGCAGCTGGTGCAGAGTACGAGCTGGAAGTACCGCAAGTGCAGAGCGTTGACACGATGGGGGCAGGGGATGTCTTCCATGGAGCCTATGTCTTCTATCGCTATGTGGCCCGATTGGCCATACGACCTGCGCTGGAGCAAGCCGCGGTACTGGCTACGGCATCCTGTCGACACCATGGGGTCAGACAAATAGCCGATCCTGAGTAGAGCTAGTGGACCCAGAGTGGTTGTCTCAATACTATCTGTCACAGACGTGTGACGGGGAGTGGTAGGAAGTGTTCTCTTCATCAGTCGATGTCTTGGTGGCCGATCTGAGCGCTATCGAGGTCGACGAGGATTTGCTCTCAGTTCCAGAGCTGGGAAGAGCCCTGAGTTTCGGTTCGCCGGTACTGCTCAGTGAGTACCTCGCCGTCCATACCTGGCTGCGACGACGTCTGGCTGAGTACCTTCACGTTCCTGCGGCGGATATTCGCTTTGCCAAAGGGGAGTACGGCAAACCGGCAATCGTGTCGCCCGCTACCGATCTCACCTTCAATCTTGCATATTCGGGGTCGACGGTCGCTCTGGTAGTCGGTTTCCGGAAAGACGTCGGAGTCGACGTTGCCGCCATCACGGGTGATGTGGTTGAGCCCGCCGTGCTGAGCCGGTCGCTGTCTGCCCGAGAAAAAATGTCGGTGTTGGTCGCCGACGACGTCGAGCGGGCCTATCTGCAGCAGTGGGTGCGCAAAGAGTCGCTGGCAAAGGCACAAGGTTTTGGCGTCGACCCTGACATGGAGGCGACCGATCTCAGCGGTACCTCGCCGCTGGTTGCGAGTGGGTATGAGATAACCGATATCAACCTGGGTGACGGGGTTGTTGCAGCCGTGGCGACACCGCAGGGGACACCCATCAATCTCTCGATTGTGGTCAGTGAGCCGGCGCCGGTGACAGACCTCCGTTACCCGGCAATCGAGGATCGCTTCTCCCGGGTCATGGCGGCAGTCGGGGGATAGCCTCCGCATCTGTGCGGCTGAGCCTCCGGAACTTGTCAAGAGGGATGCAGGCAACCGGTTGCTTGCCACTTCCCCAGAATCGAGTTCGCAGAACCGGATCAAGATAGGTTGAGGTGGGGGACTATCTCGGACGCTGCCAACTGGAGCCATCGTTGCTGAATGGCACGAGCACCACCGAGTCGGCTCCGGCATCGACGAGGGTTTGGAGCCGAGCAGTCACTCCGTCAGGTTCGGCATCGGTGGCGATCCAGCCCCTTGGCTCATCGCCATAGGGGTACGTCATTTCGTTGAGATCGCCGATGTGGAATCCGGTGAAGACGGTCATGTGATGCGGGCCGGTGCGGCCTGCATCCTGTGCCCCCTCGGCGGTCAGCTGGCGAGCCCGCTCGATTTTGTATGGTCCGTGTCCTTCGGAGAGGATGGTGCCGTCGGCTGTCGCTCCAGCGAGAAGCAATGACTTGGGTCCGGTGACCCCAGCCAGCACTGGGGGCGGTTGTTGGGGCGGGTACTAAAGCTGGACTCCGGTGAGTTGGACATAGCGGCCGGCGATCGTCACCTCTTCCCCCGCGAGAAGTTGTCGGACTGCCGTCGTCGTCTCCTCCAACAGGGTGAGCGGGGAGGCGACCCGGGCGCCAATCTGCTCCATCCATGTCTGCACCCCATGCCCGAGTCCGTCGATGAGCCGCCCCGGGAAGAACTCGGCCAGGGCTGCCCATTCCATCGCAAGCGCCGCCGCATTGCGGAAGGGTGCCGGAGCAATCCCGTGGCCGACGGCGACGCTGTCGGTTGCGGCGAGTACCGCAGTGAGTTGGCTGATGCCACCTGCATAGGGAAGGTCCTCGACAACCCACAACTCATCAAGGTGTGGCGCGAGCGACGTCGCGAGCGAGATCACGTGCTCGGGTGCGATGTCTCGCCGGATCATTGCGCCCAGAGCGGGAGAACGGAGTGTCACCCCGTCGACGCTACTTGCTTCGAACAACTGGTTCGTCGGGCAGACATCGAAACCATGTCGCTGCTTCGGCGCGCCTGCTTCTAGGTTGAGACGGTCGAGGAGGCTCCGAGAATGACGGAAAACAAACCAGCTTCGGAGATCACGATCAGTCACGATCTCATTCACACAATGCTCAAGGAGTT